>Ga0316201_10001156_pt1 | contig 17241 bp, 13 predicted proteins | sample CS6wburrow_MG_FD_204516 | JGI IMG/M metagenome (GOLD analysis project Ga0316201, IMG submission 204516) | Coastal sediment microbial communities from Delaware Bay, Delaware, United States - CS-6 worm burrow | ecosystem: Environmental > Aquatic > Marine > Coastal > Sediment | place: USA... | reverse complement strand
AGCCTTGGTCAGCAGGTCAACAGCGCGACTGTAGTCAGGCTTGCCGGTGCCTTCCATGATGCCTTCGATCTCGCGGAACTGGCGTCGAACTTCTTCGACAACGGCACCGGCAGCACGGCCAACGGCTTCCATCGCCATCGCGCCAAACAGGAACGGTACGAGGCCGCCAATGAACAGGCCGATGATGACGCGGTAGTCGTTGAGCAGGAAGGTAATGTCCCTGCCCGCGAGTGACAGCGCATTGTTGTAGTCCGCAAACAAGACCAGTGCGGCGAGTCCCGCTGAACCGATGGCGTAGCCTTTGGTGACGGCCTTGGTCGTATTGCCGACTGCGTCGAGCTGATCCGTGATCTTGCGAACTTCAGGCGGCAACTCGGCCATCTCGGCTATGCCGCCGGCGTTGTCGGTGATTGGACCAAAAGCGTCAAGCGCAACAACAACACCCGTCATCGACAGCATTGCCGTTGCAGCGATTGCGATGTTGTACAAACCAGCCATGTTGTTGCCCTCAGGCGCCAGCTGAAAAGCGCCCCAAATGCTGGCGCAAACGGCGAGCACAGGCAGCGCGGTGGCTTTCATCGAGATGCCGAGGCCCGCAATAATGTTGGTTGCGTCACCGGTCAGAGAAGCTTCAGCAATGGTCCGGACCGGCTTAAAGTCGGTGCCGGTGTAGTACTCGGTAATGACGACCATTGCGGCAGTGAGCGCGAGGCCGATCAAAGAAGAGAAATAGATGCTTTGCCAACCTTCGTTGCTACCCAGCATCATTTCGGTGATGAAGTAGAACGCGATTGCCGCGAGAATGCCTGCGACGATCATGCCTTTGTACAAGGCGCCCATGATCTTGCCGCCGTCCGACGTCTTGACGAAGAACGTGCCGATGATCGACGCGATGATTGAGACGGCCCCAAGCACGAGCGGATAGACGACCGCCTCTGAACCATAAGTGACTGCGGCGAGCCCACCGAGCAGCATGGTCGCGATAATCGTGACCGCATAGGTCTCGAACAGGTCGGCAGCCATGCCGGCACAGTCGCCAACGTTATCGCCAACGTTGTCGGCGATCACACCAGGGTTGCGGGGGTCGTCTTCCGGAATTCCGGCTTCGACCTTACCAACGAGGTCAGCACCAACGTCTGCACCCTTGGTGAAAATGCCGCCGCCCAGTCGAGCGAAGATTGATATCAGGGAGCCGCCGAACGCGAGACCAACCAGCGCATGCACTGCTTCATCAGTGCTGGCACCACTATTTGTCAAAATGAGGAAGTAGCCGGCAACACCCAGCAGGCCGAGACCCACAACGAGCATGCCCGTGATCGCCCCGCCGCGAAACGCCACATTCAGTGCCGGGTTGACGCCCTTGGTAGCGGCTTCGGCCGTACGAACATTTGCGCGCACCGAAACATACATACCGATATAGCCAGCAAGTCCGGAAAATATGGCGCCGATTGCGAAGCCGATTGCGGTCGCCCAGCCCAGAGCCAATGCGAGGACAATGGCGAGGACTACACCAACGCCGCCGATCGTGAGGTATTGACGATCCATGTACGCCTTGGCGCCTTCCTGAATCGCTGCGGCGATCTCCTGCATACGGCTGTTGCCAGCAGGCTGCTTGAGAATCCACTGTGTAGAAACTACTCCAAACAGTATGGCGATGGCGCCGGCACCGATCGAGAGCCACAGGGCTAGCTCGTTAGTCATTTGGTATCTCCAATCTCTAGTGCTTACAGATCGAACGAATCCGACGCCGCCAACGGTGTTGTCGACATGCGGGTCCCGCTCGTTTTGATGTTCCCCAAAAGGATTATTTTCTTATTCCCGGTTGAACCGGGCGCGCATCATACCACAAATCTGGTCTTCAGCAGCGGCTTCACAGGGGCATTTTTGAGCGATACATACTTCGGTAAGCCATTGATATACGGAGGATAATCTTCACCCCGAATCAACGGTTCGAGATAACGCCGGCAGGCTGCCGTTATGCCAAATCCGTCCTTCGTGATGTAGCGCCTCGGGAGCATCTTTTCCTTGTTGGCAATCCGCGAAAGTGCTGCGGATTCGATACGCCAGCGATACGGGCTGTCCGAGACGCGCTTGATGACAGGCATGACCGCTGTCTTGCCAGCCAGTGCCATCCTGACGGCAGCGGCACCAACCGCATAAGCCTGTTTGACGTCGGTCGCCGATGCTATGTGCCTGGCGGAGCGCTGCAGGTAGTCGGCAACGGCGTAGTGGTATTTGAAGCCAAGCTTATCGCGAACCATGTTGGCAACGACGGGTGCAACGCCGCCGAGCTGTGCGTGGCCGAACGCGTCGCGCGTTCCAGCTTCCGCGAGGAATTTACCGTTCTTGTAGGCGGCGCCTTCGCTGACCACGATGACGCAGTAGTCGTACTTCTTCACACATTCGCGCACTCGTTTCAGAAATGCGCGTCTGTTGAACGCAATCTCGGGGAACAGGATGATGTGTGGCGCGTCGCCGGGTTCGCTGCCTGCGAGGCCACCTGCAGCCGCTATCCACCCCGCGTGCCGGCCCATGACCTCGAGGACAAACACCTTGGTCGAGGTCTTTGCCATGGACAGCACATCGAGAGCAGCTTCCTGCGTCGAGATGGCCACGTATTTGGCGACCGATCCAAAACCCGGGCAGTTGTCGGTCACAGGCAGATCATTATCCACGGTTTTCGGGATGCCGAGACACGTGACAGGGAAACCCATGCTCTTGCTGATCAGGGACACTTTGTGCGCGGTGTCCATGGAGTCGTTCCCACCGTTGTAGAAGAAATAGCCAATATCATGGGCACGGAAGACCTCAATTAGCCGCTCGTATTCGGCCTTGTTCTCCTCCAGACTTCGCAGTTTGTAGCGCGCGGATCCAAACGCGCCACCCGGTGTGTGCCGGAGCGCAGCAATGGTCCTGGCGCTTTCCCGATTGGTGTCGATCATGTCTTCAGTTAACGCACCGATAATGCCGTTGCGGCCGGCATAAACGTTGGCAATCTTATTGCGATGCTTGCGCGCCGTCTCGATGACGCCGCAGGCGCTTGCATTGATGACGGCGGTTACACCACCCGACTGGGCATAGAACGCGTTTCTGGCTGACATGCTTCGGAATCTCCGCTTTAATTGGGTCAAGGCGTGCGAGGATATCACTGATTGACCTCCCACCTCATAGCCGGTAGCGTAGCCGCGCCTACTACAATCTGGTGACAGAAATGCGCATCGTGTTGCTCGGCGCGCCCGGCTCCGGCAAGGGCACGCAGGCCAGGAAACTGATGGCCGACAAGAACATCCCACAGATCTCTACCGGCGACATGCTGCGTGAAGCGGTCGCGGAAGGGACTCGCTTCGGGCAGCAGGCCAAGGACATCATTGATGCAGGCAATCTCGTCTCAGACGACATCATGCTCGGCATTATCAGTGAGCGTCTCAACAGGGCGGATGCCCAGGACGGATTCATTCTCGACGGTTTCCCGCGTACCAGGCAACAGGCACTCGATCTCACAGAATTACTCGATCAACTCGGAACGCCACTCGATGCGGCCATTCTCATGGACATCGACTTCGACATACTGATGAAGCGGCTGACAGGCCGCCGTACCTGCTCCCTGACCGGCAAGCTCCTGAACATCTATCTGTCGCCCCAGGAAGAACTGGACAAATGCACTGACGCCGGCGGCGAGCTGGTCCAGCGCGAGGATGACAATGAAGAGACGATCAGCAATCGTCTCGACGTGTATCGCTCACGAACCGAGCCGGTCGTTGAGTTCTATCGCAAGCGGAATCAGCTCAGGACCGTCGACGCGGATGGGACGATCGATGAAGTGTACGGCCGCCTTCTAGAGCAGTTCGAGTAGCCGCTCCCCGACCAAATCACGGCGCCAGCCGCTAAGCACTTTCGATGCGCGATCACCGTTCATGATGACGGCCGAGAGATCACGTTTCGACGCCACGGTTTCTGCGGCGAGCCCCAGGTCCGCGGCGCACTCGGCGACCTGCTTCTGTACTGACTTCAGTATTGCTTTCTGCTGCTCGTCGGGTGCTGCGGGTGGCCGGTAGTTATTGTCATCTTCGTCGGACGCGGATACAGCGCCAAGGATCAAAGCCCCCGAGCGACGAACCAGTCCGGCAGGCATACCGTCGATTCTAGCGAGCGCCTCGATGCTGTCCGGCATGTTGGACGCGACCTCGAGTAACGCACTGTCTTTGGCGATCCACTGCCGAGGCCGGTTCGCCCGCAATGCTTCGGTTTCGCGCCAGGCGGCGAGTCGCGCGGCCACTGCGCGCCGCTTGCCCCGGAGGTTGCGTGCGCCTTTCATGCGCTCGATCGCGAGCTCTGGATCGATGTCGTACAGCGCCGGGCTGAGCAGCAGCGCCGAATCCTCCTCGGCCCAGCCAAGCCGACCCTTCTTGTCGAGTTGTTCGGCAAGAGCCTCGTAGGCAGGCAACAGGTATTCGACATCCTCGGCCGCATATTCAAGAAAGGCGTTGGACAGCGGCCGCTTCGACCAGTTGGCCCGGGTGTGTGTCTTCTCGATCTCGACGTCGAAAAGCTCCTTGATCAATGAGGCGTAGCCCATCTGTGGCGCGTGCCCGAGCAGTCCTGCCGCAATCTGCGTGTCAAAAATACTGCCAGGTATCTTGCCGGATGTCTGGTACACAACTTCGATGTCCTGACGGCCGGAATGGACAACCCACGTGTCGCGCATCAGTGCAGGCCAGAAATCATCCATGCCGTGCCCGGTCAGTGGGTCGACACAATAAATGGTCTCGCCCGTCGCAATCTGCACGAGGCATAGCTCTGCGAAGAAGGTCTTCTCGCGCATGAACTCGGTGTCGACACCAACGAAGTCGTGTTTACCAAGGTCTGCGGTTATTGAGTCCGGTTGCTCAACTAGCGTGAATTCGGGCATAGCCGCAGGTTAACATGCGATGATTGCGCTTCCGAACCAGGGATGATTCCAGTACGTGCTGCCACTCGTTAAAACGCTCATGGAAATTGTGCTGCTACGCAAAGGGCCAGACAGTATTCCGCGTTCTGCGGTCCTGTTAATCATGATCGTCGTGCTCTGGTTATTCTCGTCGCTGGCGGTGCTGGCACTCATTGAGCAATTCGACGAGAGCGACTTTCTCCTTGGTCTGTTTACCGCCCTGGTTGGGATTCTCTGCTACGCAGCGGTTGTTGTCATTAGCGGCCATTCACCTCGTGTCCTGCAGACGGTCTCGGCGGTTCTGGGCTGCGGTGCATTGATTTCGCTGGCGTTCGTTGCCGAGTTCGTGTTGTTCACACCATTTCTCGGCCAGTCGATAAGTGGCATCGTCGCGCAGTTGATTCTGTTGTGGTCCGTGCCTGTCGAAGGGCATATCATCGCACGCGCTATTGATCGGCACTGGTACGTTGGTATTCTGATAGCGATTAGCGTTTTCGTCCTTCAATTCGTCATTTACAACATCGTGTCAGTTGCACCCTGAGTCACCGCATGCACATACACATATTGGGAATTTGCGGAACATTCATGGGCGGTGTCGCTGCGCTCGCGCGTACCGCAGGCTTCAGGGTGACCGGATGCGACGACGCTGTGTACCCGCCGATGAGTACCCAGCTCAGGGAACTCGGCATAGAGATTCACGAAGGATTCGATGCTGGTCAACTCGACCCGGAGCCAGACTGTATCGTAGTCGGCAATGTCATGAGTCGTGGCAATGAAGCTGTCGAGGCCATGCTTGACCTTGGCATCCCGCATACATCGGGACCGCGGTGGCTTGCCGATAACGTCCTGCGCGATCGTCATGTTCTGGCCGTTGCGGGAACGCACGGCAAAACGACGGGCGCCAGCATGCTTGCATGGATTCTGCAGGATGCAGGTCTTGCACCGGGCTTTCTGATCGGCGGCATTCCGACCAACTTTGGTGTTTCTGCGAGCTTCGGTGACTCGAAATATTTTGTTGTCGAGGCAGATGAATACGACACGGCATTTTTCGATAAACGCGCGAAATTCGTGCACTACGGTCCACGTACGCTGGTGCTCAACAACCTCGAATTCGATCACGCTGATATCTACAAGGATGTCGACGCAATCTTGTGGCAGTTCCATCAGCTCTTGCGCACCGTGCCAGGTAGTGGTCGCATTATTAGCAACGCCGCCGACGAGAACCTGGCCAGGCTCATTGAGCAAGGCTGCTGGACGCCGCTTGAGACTTTCGGAACCGCAAACAAGGCCGACTGGACAGCTACGTTCAAGGACGCTGCCGAACGCCGTATCAGCGTGACAGATCCAGAAGGCAACTCGGGTGAGGTCCGCTGGAGGCTCGGTGGCCGCCACAACCTGGAGAACGCCCTGGCAGCAATCGCGGCGGCGCGTTCGGCTGGTGTCACGCTCGAACAATCTCTCGCCGCGATGTCACGATTCGAGGGCGTGAAGCGGCGCATGGAACGCACGGCAACCGTCGCGGACATAGCGATATACGACGATTTTGCGCACCATCCGACGGCGATTCGCAGGTCGATCGCTGCAATGAAACGCCGCTACCCCGCACAACGCATCATCATCGCGATCGAGCCACGTTCAAATACGATGAAACTCGGGGTGCACAACGATGCTCTGGCGGCCTCACTGAGCGAGGCAGACCTTATCTGGATGTTCCGTCCTGCCGGAATGGACGCCAATTTTGAAGCATCGCTCGCACCGCTCGGTGAACGCCTGCGATTGTTCGATGACTATGACAAGCTCGTGTCTGATATGTCCGGCAAGGTCTTGTCGGGTGACCAGGTCATTTTCATGAGCAATGGCGGTTTCGGCTCTGCACGGCAGACACTCACGGCGGTACTGCAACGGACACGCTGCAGCTGAATCTCACACGACGTCTATACTCACAAATACAGGGCGTCACCAGGAAAGATCGTGCAGGTTCCGCTGTTTCCATTAAACACCGTGTTGTTTCCGGGCGGGCCGCTGCCGTTGCGAATTTTCGAGCCTCGATATCTCACCATGGTCAGCGACTGCGTAAAGGCAGATTCACCGTTTGGCGTACTGTTGATTCGGGATGGACATGAGGCAGGCCCGGCCACCACGTATGAGGTCGGAACCCTGGCTCGCATTACCGACTGGTACCAGGGCAGCGACGGACTACTCGGTGTTACTGCCGTTGGCCTGCAGCGGTTTCGCGTTATCTCGAGTTTTCGCGAAGCCAACGGGCTCAATATCGGCAATATTGAAGTCCTGCCGGATGAGCCGGCGGTGCAGATCCCGGACGAGTACCGGTCTATGCCGAACATTCTCGCCGGCGTGCTCGATGATCTGGGACGGCTGTACGAATCGCTCGAGCGGCGCATGGATGATGCGTCCTGGGTGACGAGCCGTTTTGTCGAGATCTTGCCGATCGATCTTGAGCAGAAACAGCAATGCCTCGAGAGTAGCGATCCGGTCGATCGCCTGCGTATCGTGCAGGAATTGCTCGACGCGGCGCGCCTACAATGAAGCAAATACCTTGCGGGCCGCCGAAATCGTCTGTTCGATCTCGGCATCACCGTGCGCGGCCGACACGAATCCCGCCTCGAAGGCTGACGGTGCCAGGTACACGCCTTCGGCGAGCATGCCGTGGAAAAAAGCCTTGAATCGTTCGACGTCTGCGGCGGCAACCTGTTCAAAAGAGCGTACCGGTCCACCTTCTGTAAATAGGATGCCGAACATGCCGCCGGCGTGCTCGGTTGCGAGTGGTACCCCGTTATCGATTGCTGCCCGGGCGATACCCTCGACGAGCTGCGTGGTGCGTTCCGCCAACGCCGCATAAAAGCCTGGCTGGTCAATCAGTTCGAGCGTTGCGAGTCCGGCCGCCATAGCCACCGGGTTGCCCGAAAGAGTGCCGGCCTGGTACACGGGACCGTCAGGCGCAATGCTGGCCATGATGTCGGCGCGGCCACCGAATGCTGCGGCCGGCATGCCGCCACCAACAATCTTGCCAAGTGTCGTCAGGTCCGGCTCGATACCAAACAGCGACTGTGCACCACCCTTTGCTACGCGGAACCCGGTCATGACCTCATCGAGAATCAAGACGGCACCAGCCGCGGTGCACTGCTCACGAAGCGTTTCGAGAAATCCCGGTTCGGGCCGCACCATGTTCATGTTTCCGGCTATGGGTTCGACGATGACGCAGGCGAGGTCATCGCCGATTTCAGCAAAGGCGGCACGAACAGAGTCCGCATCATTGTATTGCAGCGTAATTGTGTGCTCGGCAAGTCCCGACGGGACGCCCGGTGAACTGGGCACGCCCAGTGTCAGTGCGCCGGAGCCGGCCTTGATGAGGAGCGAGTCCGAATGGCCGTGATAACAACCTTCGAACTTGATGATCTTGTCGCGTCCCGTATGGCCGCGTGCAAGGCGGATCGCGCTCATGGTGGCTTCGGTGCCGGAACTGACCATGCGCAGGCGCTCCATGGACGGGACCATGTCGCGAATCTTCTCGGCAATGCGGGTTTCCAGAACAGAGGGCGCCCCGAAACTGAGTCCGTTCTTTGCCGTTTCGATGACGGCGTCGAGTACGGCCGGATGCCCGTGGCCAAGGATCATTGGCCCCCATGAGCCGACATAGTCGATGTAGCGGTCGCCATCTTCACTTTCAAGCCAGGCACCTGAAGCGCTTTTGAAAAAAATCGGTTCGCCGCCTACTCCGGCAAAAGCCCGAACGGGTGAGTTCACGCCACCGGCGATGACGTCTCTGGCATCGGAAAAATAACTCATGCGGGGTTCTCTTATGTTGTCAGCCAAACAAGTTCGTGTTGATATTTGCCGTCACTTCGCAAGCTGATGCGACGGTATGCCGGGGGATTTTCGTCAACCGCGAAGGTGTCGCTTCCCTGGGCAAATTGCCGGCACGTCGAGGGCGTGCCGATAATTCTGACGCCCTGATGATCGGCGTCGTAAGGCTGATGCACGTGGCCGAAAATGGCAAGCCGTACTTTCCCTGATACCTGGATGCGCTCGAGAAACTCGTCGCCATTGTCGAGCCCCACCGAGTCGAGCCATTTACTGCCCATTGTTACGGGCGGGTGGTGCAGGCAGACCATGACGTTGCTGGCGCTCGATGCAGCGATTTCGCTATCGAGGCGAGCGAGCTCGTCGGCCTCCAGGTGCCCGCCCGCGTGTCCGCTGATGCAACTATCAATGCCTACGATCAGCCAGTCACCGGCTTCGACGGATTCGCAGTAATGAAAAGGCGGAGCGTCCAGCGCTTCGCGCATCAGGGCGCGAACGTCGTGATTACCTGGCACGCAGTAAACCGGCGTGCCGAGCGATCCAAGAAGTTCGCAGAAACGGTCGTACGCGCCGCGGCTGTCGTCATGAATCAGGTCACCGGTGACCATGATGAGGTCGGCGCGCCAGTCGCTTTCGTGATAGTGATCAAGAACCGCACACAGCGACGAATACGTTACAGTGCCGCGCAGATCTCCCGCGGCGTCGGCAAACAGATGAGGATCGGTAAGGTGCAGAATCCTCAGTGAATCAGCTGCACTATCGATAGGGCCAAGCCTCGCGCTTTGTCAGTACCTGTAGTGCTCCGGTTTGTACGGACCTTCCTTCGCAACGCCAATGTACTTGGCCTGCTCGTCGGAAAGTTCCGTCAGCTTCGCACCGATACGGCCAAGATGCAGTCGTGCGACCTTTTCGTCAAGGTGCTTGGGCAATACATAGACCTTGTTGTCGTACTTGTCCCCGTTCTTCCACAGCTCGATCTGGGCGAGAACCTGGTTGGTGAACGAATTCGACATGACGAAACTGGGGTGACCCGTGGCGCAACCGAGGTTCACCAGCCGCCCCTCGGCCAGCAAAATAATGCGTTTGCCATCCGGGAAAATTATGTGATCGACCTGCGGCTTGATGTTTTCCCACTCGAACTGCTGCAAATGGGCAACGTCGATTTCATTGTCGAAATGGCCAATATTGCAGACAATGGCCTGGTCCTTCAGGCGTTCCAGTTGCGCGCCGGTCACGACATGGTAATTGCCGGTCGCGGTAACAATGATGTCCGCCTGGTCACAAACGTCATCGAAGCGGACAACCCGGTAACCTTCCATCGCGGCCTGAAGCGCATTGATCGGATCGATCTCGGTAATCCACACCGTGGCGCCGAGGCCGCGCAATGACTGGGCACAGCCCTTGCCAACGTCACCATAGCCGCACACGATTGCGATCTTGCCGGCGATCATCACATCGGTCGCGCGTTTGATGCCGTCGACCAGTGACTCGCGGCAACCATAGAGATTGTCGAATTTGGACTTGGTCACCGAGTCATTGACGTTGAAGGCAGGGCAGGCCAGGGTGCCGTCAGCCATCATGTCGTAGAGGCGCTTCACGCCGGTCGTGGTCTCTTCCGACAGGCCCTTCACTTCTTTCATAAGCTCCGGAAATTTCTCGTGCATGACGAGCGTCAGGTCACCGCCGTCATCGAGGATCATATTGGGCGTCCAGCCGTCTGGCCCATTGATGGTCTGCTCGACGCACCACCAGTACTCCTCTTCGGTTTCACCTTTCCAGGCGAACACAGGAACTCCGGATGCAGCTATAGCGGCTGCGGCGTGGTCCTGCGTGGAGAAGATGTTGCACGACGACCAGCGAATATCCGCACCCAGTTCCTTGAGTGTTTCAATAAGAACGGCCGTCTGAATCGTCATGTGCAGACAACCCGTGAGGCGAACGCCCTCTAGCGGCTTTGTGTCACCGAATTCTTCTCGCAGCGCCATCAGGCCGGGCATTTCGGTCTCGGCAATGGCAATTTCCTTGCGGCCGTACGCTGCCAGCGAGATGTCGGCAACTTTGTAATCGTTCTGTTGAATGGCAACGGGTTCGCTGCTCATAGGTATTCTCCTGGTGTCATTCGGTTCAGGCTGCGACCGAGCCGGCCAGTAATTCAGCCTTGTCGGTTTTTTCCCAGCTTACGTCGAGATCCTCGCGGCCGAAGTGGCCGTACGCTGCGGTTTGTTGATAAATCGGCCGCAGCAGGTCGAGCATCTGCATAATTCCGTAGGGTGTCAGATCAAAATTTTCGCGAATCAGGTCGGTCATCTGCGAATTGGATATCTTGCCGGTGCCAAATGTCTCAACGCTGATCGATGTCGGCTCAGCGACGCCAATGGCGTAAGAAACCTGGATTTCGCAGCGGTCGGCAAGGCCGGCGGCGACGATGTTCTTGGCGACGTAACGGCAGGCGTAGGCGGCCGAACGGTCGACCTTTGACGGGTCCTTGCCCGAGAAAGCGCCACCGCCGTGGCGAGCTGAGCCGCCGTAGGTGTCGACAATGATCTTGCGCCCGGTCAGGCCGCAGTCGCCCATCGGGCCACCGATTTCGAACCGTCCGGTCGGGTTGATGTGGTACTTGGTGTCCTTGCTGATCCACTCGGCAGGCAACACGGGCTTGATGATCTCCTCCATGACACCCTCTTTGAGGTGAGACATCTCGACGTCCGCATGGTGTTGCGTCGATAGCACGACGGCGTCGATGGCCGCCGGTTTACCGTTCTCATAGACAAAGGTCACCTGGCTCTTGGCATCGGGTCGCAGGAACGGCAACTTGCCGGATTTCCGGACCTCTGCCTGTTTCTGGACGAGTCGATGCGAGAACGTGATTGGTGCCGGCATCAATACGTCGGTCTCATTGGTGGCGTAACCGAACATCAGTCCCTGGTCGCCGGCGCCCTGTTTTTCGGCGGCTTCGCGGTCTACACCCAGGGCAATATCCGGCGATTGCTTACCAATGGCATTCAGGACGGCGCAGGAATGACCATCAAATCCCATGCTGGAATCCGTGTAGCCGATGCCGACGATTGTGCCGCGTACGATTTCCTCGAGATCAACCCATGCGGAGGTCGTGACCTCACCGGCGACAATCGCCATGCCGGTTTTCACCATGGTCTCCACGGCAACCCGCGCGCTCTTGTCCTGCTCGAGCATGGCGTCGAGCACGGCGTCGGAGATCTGGTCGGCAACCTTGTCTGGATGCCCCTCGGAAACCGATTCCGAGGTGAATAGAAATGTGTCACTCATGTTTTTTTCTGTTATAGCCGAGGGAGCCGCGCATTGTACCTTGCGACCTTGCTGTGAAACAGCGAAAATGCGTGGTTCGAGGCAGTATAAAACCGCCTACCCACCAATAAGAACCAAATTAATGTCACAAGATGTAACGAGAGCCGGCCAGCCCGACCGGCGTACACTCGCGAATGCTGTCCGGGCGCTCTCCATGGATGCCGTGCAGGCCGCCAACTCAGGACATCCTGGTGCCCCGATGGGCATGGCCGACATCGCTGAGGTCCTTTGGAACGACTACCTGAAGCACAACCCGGGTAACGCCCGCTGGGTAGACCGCGACCGTTTCGTATTGTCGAACGGCCACGGCTCAATGTTGCTGTACAGCCTGCTGCACCTGACAGGCTACGACTTGTCTATGGACGAGATCCGCAATTTCCGGCAGTTTGGCTACCGGACAGCCGGCCACCCCGAATATGATCCGGACCTGTCGATCGAGACAACGACCGGGCCGCTGGGGCAGGGCATCACTAATGCCGTCGGTATGGCTCTGGCCGAGAAAATGCTGGCCGCCGAATTCAACAAGCCCGGGCTGGGCATTGTCGATCACAAGACCTGGGTATTCCTCGGCGACGGCTGCCTGATGGAAGGCATTTCGCACGAAGCGTGCTCGCTGGCCGGAACGCTGAAACTCGGCAAGCTGACCGCCTTGTACGATGACAACAACATCTCGATTGATGGTGAAGTTGGCGGCTGGTTCACTGATGACACGGTCAAACGCTTCGAATCTTATGGCTGGCAGGTCATCGCCGATGTCGATGGTCATGACAGCGCAGCGGTCGCCGCTGCAATCGAGCAAGCTGCCGCCGAGACAGAGCGGCCGTCACTGATCTGTTGCAAGACGATCATCGGGTTTGGCTCGCCCAACAAGCAGGGTACGGCGTCGACGCATGGCGCGCCGCTCGGCGACGAAGAAATTGCCGCAACTCGTAAGGAACTTGGCTGGGACGCGGCGCCGTTTGAAATTCCGGCCGATGTTGCCGATGCATGGAACGGCAAGTCCCGCGGTGCGGCCGCAGAGCAGGAGTGGCAAGAAATGTTCGACGAGTACGCGTCGAAGCACCCCGATCTCGCCGCTGAGTTCCTGCGCCGCATGAATCGCGAATTGCCCGCAGGCTGGAGTGAATTTGCCGACAAGGCAATTGCCGATATTGACGGCGCTGGTGAAAACATGGCGACCCGCAAGGCTTCACTGGTTGCCTTGAATGCTTTTGCGCCGATGCTGCCAGAGCTCGCCGGCGGGTCGGCTGACCTGACCGGATCCAATCTGACCAGGCACAGCGGTTCGACCGTTATCACAGGCGACGATGCATCGGGCAACTATATCTACTTCGGTGTGCGAGAATTCGGCATGTCGGCACTCTGTAACGGCATGTCATTGCACGGCGGTGTCCTTCCGTACTCAGGTACCTTCCTGACGTTTTCCGACTATGCGCGCAACGCGTTACGCATGGCTGCGCTGATGCAGGTGCAAAACATCTTCGTCTACACGCATGATTCGATCGGTCTGGGCGAAGACGGTCCGACGCATCAACCCGTCGAGCACACAGCATCGTTGCGGCTCATGCCGAACATGCGCGTCTGGCGAACCTGCGACACAGTGGAGACGGCCGTTGCATGGCGAGATGCCATCGAGCGTCGCGATGGCCCGACAAGTCTGGTGCTGACACGCCAGGGATTGCCGCACCAGAGCCGCAACAAAGAGCAGTTGGCATCAATCGCTCGTGGTGGCTACGTATTGAAGGACACGGGCAGCGAGCCCGGCATTATCCTGATCGCAACCGGCTCTGAAGTTGCACTGGCAATGTCGGCCGCTGACATATTGGCTGCCGACGGTGTGGCGGTGCGCGTTGTGTCGATGCCATGCACGGATCTCTTCGATGCGCAGGATGCCGACTATCGGGAGCAGGTACTGCCGGCCTCGGTAACGGCGCGCGTTGCCATTGAGGCGGGTGTAACCGAAGGATGGTGGCGGCACGTCGGGGCACAGGGCCGGGTGATTGGTCTGGATCGTTTCGGTGAATCAGCTCCGGCAGGTGAGCTTTTTGAACATTTCGGCTTCTCGACTGACAATGTCGTCGCAGTGGCCCGTGAACTTATTTAATTCAGGAGAAAATCATGGCTATTAAGGTTGGCATCAACGGCTACGGCCGCATCGGTCGCAATGTAATGCGAGCAATTCATGAATATGGCCGCACCAGCGAGTTCGATGTCGTCGCGTTGAACGATCTGGGCGACCCGGAAACCAACGCACACCTCACTCGCTACGATACGGCACACGGCAAGTTCGACGGCACGGTCGAGGTCGACGGTGGTGACATCATCGTCAATGGTGATCGCGTAAAGGTCTTCGCCGAACGTGATCCGGCCAAGTTGCCATGGGGCGATCTCGGAGTGGACGTGGTATTCGAATGCACGGGACTGTTCCGTACACGCGAAACAGCAGGCCAACACATCGCAGGTGGCGCGAAGAAAGTCATCCTTTCCGCGCCGGGTGGTGACGGCATCGAAAAGACGATCGTATATGGCGTCAATCACGACATCCTCTCGGCAGACGACGAGATTATTTCGAACGCGTCCTGCACCACGAATTGCCTCGCGCCGCTGGTTCAACCGCTGCACAATGGGATTGGCGTCAAGCACGGCATCATGACGACCATTCATGCCTACACCAATGACCAGGTTTTGACAGACGTGTACCACAAGGACCTGCGTCGCGCGCGCTCCGGAACGATGTCACAGATTCCGACGAGCACCGGGGCAGCCAAGGCTGTGGGCCTGGTGCTGCCGGACCTTAATGGCAAGCTTGACGGTTTCTCGATGCGCGTGCCGACGATCAATGTATCGGCTGTTGACCTGTGTTTTGTCGCCGAGCGCGAGACTTCTGTTGATGAAATCAACGACTTGCTCAGGGCAGCATCGGAAGGTCCACTCAAAGGCGTGCTCGCGTACAACGATGAGCCACTCGTATCGGTCGACTTCAATCACAATCCTGCGTCGTCCACCTACGATGCATCACTGACAAAGGTCCTCGATGGTACGCTCGTTAAAGTCATCTCCTGGTATGACAACGAATGGGGTTTCTCGAATCGCATGCTGGACACGGCCGTCGCGTTGATGAACGCCAAGTAAGTCAGAAAGAAACTGCGAATTCTCATGTCTGTCATCAATATGGGCGACCTCCAGCTGTCGGGAAAACGCGTATTGATTCGCGAAGACCTGAATGTGCCGGTAGCCGATGGCGCTGTAACCAGCGATGCCCGGATTCGGGCAGCCGTTCCAACAATCAAAGCGGCCCTCGAAGCCGGGGCCGCCGTCATGGTCATGTCGCACCTGGGTCGTCCGACTGAAGGTCAGCCCGAGGACAAGTTCTCACTGCAGCCGGTGGCCAGTCATCTTGCCGGATTGCTTGGTACTGATGTGCCGCTGCTTGATGACTGGATCGATGGCGTGGAGGTTGAGCCGGGGGAGGTTGTGCTGCTGGAAAACGTGCGTTTTCTCGCGGGCGAAAAGAAATGCGATGAGGCGCTGGCACGCAAGATGGCATCGCTCTGCGATGTATTCGTCATGGACGCCTTTGGCACGGCACATCGCGCCCAGGCCAGCACCTATGGCGTCGCCGAGTACGCGCCGGTCGCTTGTGCCGGCCCGTTGCTGGCCGCTGAACTTGAGGCGCTGGGCAAAGCGCTTGATGAACCCGCACGTCCGTTCGTCGCGATCGTTGGGGGTTCCAAAGTATCGACGAAGCTTACCGTTCTGGATGCGTTGGCCGGCATTGTCGACACGCTGATTGTGGGTGGCGGCATAGCGAATACGTTTATTGCTGCTGATGGGCACAACGTTGGCAAGTCCCTGCATGAGGCCGACATGCTGGACACGGCCCGCGGTCTTGCGGCAGCAGCGGACGGGCGCGCGACCATTCCGGTACCTACGGATGTCGTTGTTGCAACTGACTTTTCAGCCGATGCAATCCCAACCACCAAGCCCGTCGACGCGGTAGCCGACGACGAGTTGATTCTCGATATCGGCCCCGAAACTTCGAGCCAGTTCGCGGAGATACTTGCAACGGCGGGCACGATTATCTGGAACGGACCCGTTGGTGTGTTCGAATTTGATGCGTTCGGTGACGGTACTCGGGTGCTGGCCAAAGCGATCGCCACGAGCGACGCGTTCTCGGTCGCCGGTGGTGGCGATACACTGGCCGCAATCGACAAGTATGGCGTACGCGACGGGATTTCCTATATCTCGACCGGCGGTGGCGCGTTCCTCGAATTCGTCGAGGGCAAGAAGCTGCCAGCTGTCGCCATGCTGGAGCAGCGCGCGAAGTCCTAGGCTGAGAACGGACCCGTGATCGCGAGGGTCATTCCCGGATACTGTATGTTGACGAACAGCGTCTTGCCGTCCGGTGAGAAGCACGCTCCAGCCAGTTCGGAATTCGTGTGCGCATTGTCCGCGAGCTGATACTGCGACCCGTCGGGCCGAATGCCAACAAGGCCGCAATGGCTGGACGTATCTTCGCAAACGATCAGGTCACCCCACGGTGCAAACGTAATATTGTCCGCATTGCGCAGTATCGATTCGTGCGTCGCTTCGGCAATCAGCGTCAGTTGCCCCGGTGCGTCCTCTTCAAGCGCTTGTCCTTCTTGCGGGCTGGGCCGGTAGGCAAAGACCTGCCCGAGCCGTGCCGGTCCGCCGATCGTGCACGTAAAGACCATATCGCCACTAGCGTTGCATAAACCCTCGCCGCGAGCAAACGTGGCTGCACCCTGGGTGGTGCCGCGCAGCCGCAGATCGTTCTCATCGCTGTCAACATTGTCGAGATCAATCCATCGCGTCGCTAACGATTCGCCCGGGACAATCTGCGGGTCACTGGACCAGTTATGCGTCATGAACGCAGGTTGCCCATCGATCACGAGTGCCTGCAGTTTCCCACCCTCGTGGAGTTTGCCGGGGACATCTGGAATGTAGCGGTAAAAAAGTGAGTGATGACGATCTTCGGTCATGTAGACAATGCCGGTCGGCTCGTGAACGGCCGTGGCCTCGTGTTCGAACCTGCCCATCGCCCGGATGGGAATCGGCTCGACCAACCCTTTCGCATTGGCGGGGACCTCGAATACATAGCCGTGTTTCTTGTCGCGCCGCACGGCACGCCCCTTGTCCAGAGCTCG
>Ga0316201_10001155_pt1 | contig 17247 bp, 13 predicted proteins | sample CS6wburrow_MG_FD_204516 | JGI IMG/M metagenome (GOLD analysis project Ga0316201, IMG submission 204516) | Coastal sediment microbial communities from Delaware Bay, Delaware, United States - CS-6 worm burrow | ecosystem: Environmental > Aquatic > Marine > Coastal > Sediment | place: USA... | reverse complement strand
ACGGCCTTGAGGATGGCGACCGGATCGCGGGGAGCATCCCGTCCGGCGGCGGAGTTTTTCTCGGCGTTGACGATCGTATCGGCGACCTCGATGCCGCTGACCACGTGTCCGAAGATCGTGTACTGGCCGTCCAGCTGGGGCGTGTCGGCCACGCAGATGAAGAACTGGCTGCCGGCGGAATCGACATCCCGGCTGCGAGCCATGCTCAGGGTGCCGCGCGCGTGCTTGACCGTGTCGGAGAATTCGGCCTTGAGGTTCGCCGGACCGTCGAGCCCCGCGTAACCCTTGCTCGCCAGCAGATCGTTGACCTCCTTCACCAGGACCAGTTCAGCGGACGTCAGCACGTCGGTCATGGTCGGACCGCCCATGCCGTCGTTGCGGGGATCGGCATCCTTGCTGTTGGGATCGCCGCCCTGGATCACGAAGCCCGGCACGATCCGGTGGAACTTCGACCCGTCGTAGAATCCGGTGCGGGCCAGATGGGTGAAATTGCCCACGTGGTGCGGCGCCAGTTCGGGATAGAACACGAGCAGGATGTCGCCCGCGCCGGTCTCGAGGCGGACGAACTGGGGCTCGTCGGCCCGCGCAGCCGCCGGCGCCAGCGAGCCGGCGAGCAGGGTCAAGGCCAACATCAAGGCAATCGGGGCGAATGCCCGACGGACGTCGTGGTTCATAGCAGTCACAGTTCGCATCATTTCCTCCAGGATCCGCGCCACCCTGACCGAACGGTCAATCGGTGCGGCGGACCAGATAGGCTATTCCGAGTTCAGTACGAATCTTCTCGCCGAGGCGCGACGCCTCGTTCATGCCGGCAAAACCCTTGAGCATGATCCGGTGGTAGATCTGGCCGCCGAGGTTCGAGGCTTCGATCACCGGCTCGAGTCCGAGCCCCCGTATGCGTTCGGCCTGCCGGCGGGCGTTGTCCACGTTGGTGAAGGAGCCGAGCTGCAGACTGTAAGGTCCACCCGCACCGGCGCTCGTCTTCTTGACCGCGGTCTTGGCGACAGGACGGGCACCGGCGGACTCAACTTCCTTGAGCACCGGTTCGGGCGGCGCGACGTCCGCATTGAGACCGTCGGCACCGGCGGAAGTTCCCGCCAGGGTTCCGGACACTGCCGCCGCCGGGTCGGTCGAGTCGGCGGCCGTCGAGTCGAACACCGCCGCCGGCACCAGGGAGCGCGGTTTTTCGGCCGCGGTCGTCTCGTCCTCGCCGCCGCCGCAACCGGCGAGATTGGCCAGGGCCGCCAGGAAGACCAACAGCGATATCGACAAAACGGCGCGCTGGAAACAGACCGGATGACCGGACCTCATGACAACCTCCCTGTCTGGGCTGGATATTCGGGAACGATCCACATAGTATCCCTCTTGAAGGGGTCATGGCAAGCCCGGACCCCGCAACCGGGCGGGCAAACGGCAGAAAGACGGCAGGCATGACGCGCAGTTCTTCTCTCATCTACTTCGACAACAGCGCCACCAGCTTCCCCAAGCCGCGGCGAGTGGCGCGGGCCATCACGGATTTCCTGCAGGATGCGGCCGTCAATCCGGGCCGCTCCGGTTTCGATCTGTCCCTGGAAGCCGGCAACAGAATCACAGCGGTGCGGCGCGCCCTGGGTGTCCTGTTCAACAACCCCGCCGCCGACGCGAACCGGACCGTCTTTTGCGCCAACGCCACCGAAGCGATCAATCTCGCGCTGCTGGGCCTGTGCCGCCCGGGCGACCATGTCGTCGCCACGGTCCTCGAACACAATTCGGTGCTGCGCCCGCTGACCATGCTGCAGCGCGCCGGGACCATCACCTTCGACCTCGCACCGTGCGACGCCGCCGGCGTCGTCAAGGTCGACGACCTGGCCGAGCTGATCCGCCCCGAGACCCGGCTGGTCGTGATGACCCATGCCAGCAACATCTGCGGCGCCGTCCAACCGGTCGCCGCCGTCGGCGCGCTGTGCCGTAGCCGCGGCCTCCTGTTCCTCCTGGATGCCGCCCAGTCCGCCGGCCTGATTCCCGTGGACATGGAGGCGATGGCGATCGACGCGGTCGCCTTCACCGGACACAAGGCCCTGATGGGCCCCACCGGTACCGGCGGCCTGGTGGTCGGCCCCCGGGCCGACATCGCCAGCACGCGCTGGGGCGGCACGGGCGTGCGTTCGGCCGAGGCGACCCATCCGCAGGAATACCCCTACCGGCTCGAAGCCGGGACGTTGAACACCGTCGGGCTGGCGGGTCTGGCCGCGGCCCTGACCTGGGTCACCGAAAAAGACCCCGGCAGCGTCCTGGCGGCCGAGATGGCCCTGGCTGACCGGTTCCTTGCCGGTTGCGCCGCCATCGACCGGATCCGCATCCACGGCCTGGGCCGCGAGCTTCCCACCGAACTGGGCGCCGACCGGTTGCCGGTCCTGGGCCTGACGGTCGCCGGCATGGACACCGAAAAGATCGGGCTGTTTCTGGACGCCGACTGGGGCATTGCCGTCAGAACGGGCCTGCAGTGTGCACCGCTGGCCCACCGGGCGTTCGGGACGTTTCCCGACGGGACCGCGCGGTTCAGTTTCGGTCCCTACAACACGGCGGCGGATATCGACCGGGCCCTCGAGGCCCTCGCGGCGATCACCCGCTGACTGCCTGCGCAAAAGAACGGCCCCGGAATCGCAGGGATTCCGGGGCCTGACTGCATTGGCCTCGAGTCGAGGCGGCAGCTACATCTGGGGCTTGTGCAGCACGAACCGGACACGCCGGTTCTTCGCACGGCCGTCGACGCTGTCGTTGTCGGCAACGGGCCGGAACGGACCGTAGCTGACGGCAGCGAAGCGCTCGGCAGGCAGATCCAGGTTGTTGGTCATGTACCGGACCACCGCGGCGGAACGGAAGGCACCCAACTCCCAGTTGGAGGGATACTGCTCCTGGTACTCCTCGAGGATCCTCTTGCTGTCGGTGTAGCCCTCGACAAAGACGTCCCAGTCGGGATAGTCGCGCAGGGTCTTGGCGATGGCCTCGAGCGTGGGCACCATCGTGTCGAGGATGATGACCTGGCTGGCCGCGAAGCCGAGCTGGTCCGAAACCGTGATCATGACCACTTCCTCGGACTGTTCGACGAGAATGGCGTTCTCGCCCTGGCAATCCTTCAGATTACCGCGCAGATCCTCGGCGACCTGCTCACGTTCGGCGATCACGGCGTCCTTGTCGGACAGATCCTTCTGCATCTCCGCGATCTGGGCGTCCAGTTGCATGATCTGCTCTTCGTATTCCTTGCAGGAACAACCGGCCATGGCGAAGACACCCACCAGCAACGCCAGCAGGGCAAGATTCCTGGCAATTTTCGTGAACTCGCGAGCGGTCATCGTATACTCCTTTGATTGGTTGCAGACTCCGGAGCCTGCTGAAATCGAAGCCCAGGCAGACGGAATCGCCTCCCCGCTTCCCTGAAGACCCGACACAATGACGGAGAGTAGCCACTTAACCCCGTAAAGCTCAAGTTTTTTTTCGACAGGTCATTCCAGCTTCGCCAATTCGTCGTCCGGGCCGATGACGTCCACGTGGTCACCCTGCTGCAGGATCTCGCTGCCGTTCGGCAGCGGGATGCGCTGCTGGACGGGCTCCCCGCCGTCGGCCGGCGGTGCGCCGGTCCGCAGGACCTGCACCAGGTTCAGCCGTCGCCGTCCCAGGAGATCCAGATCCGCCAGGCTCTGGCCGGCCCAGTCGTCGGGGATCGCGACGCGGCGCAGGCTGATCCCCTCGGGCAGTTCGACAAAATCGACCACCGAATCGTGGATCAGGTGATCGGCCAGCCGCTGGCCCATGTCCTCCTCCGGCTTGACCACCTGGTCGGCCCCCACGCGCCGCAGTACGGCTTCCTGCATCCCGTTGAGGGCCTTGGCGTAGACAGTCGGGATGCCCAGCGATTTCAAATGCATGGTCACCAGCACCGACGATTCGAAGTTGTTGCCGATCGCCACGACCGCCGCGTCCATCGAGCCGACGTCGTAGGCCGCCAGATTCGTCGTATCGGTGGCGTCGAAGCCCACGGCGACCGCCACGTCGTCGGCCACGGCTTCCACCAGCTTGGTACTGCGATCGATCGCCAGGACCTCGGCTCCGTGCCGGGACAGCGCCAGCGCGATGGAACTCCCGAACCGGCCCAGGCCGACCACGACGACTTTCAACATACCTCAACTCCTTGCTTGTGTGATCCCGGTCAGCCGACCAGGAGCCTGCCCTGGGGCAGACGGACCCGGGGTTCCCGGGCCGCCCCGGTCAGGCTGCTGGCCAGGGTCAAGGGGCCCAGGCGGCCGACGAACATCAGCACGATGATGACCACCCTGCCGACCGGTGACAGGGCCGCGGTCATGCCCAGCGAGAGGCCGACGGTGCCCAGGGCCGAAAATACCTCGAAGATCGTCGGGAGCAAAGGCTGGTCCTCGGTGACCAGCAGGACGAACAGACCCACCGCGGCGGCCACCAGCCCGGTGGAGACCACCAGCATGGCCCGCTGGACGTGAACCTGGTCGAGCTCGCGTTTGCCCAGGCGCACGCGTGTCAAACCCCGGCTGATGGAACGCAGGTTGGCCCAGATGATGGCCAGAGCCGTGACCTTCACGCCGCCGGCGGTCGAACCCGGGGCGCCGCCGATGAACATCAGCACGATCATCAGGAACAGGGATGCCGTGCCGAACATGTTCAGGTCCAGGCTGTTGAAACCGGCGGTCCGGCAGGTCGCCGACTGGAAAAGGGCGTGTCCCAGCTTGAGCAGCGGCGGCGAGTCAGCCAGCGCGCCGTTCCATTCCAGCACCGTCAGCAGCATGGCGCCGCCGAGCAGCAGGCCCGCCGAGACCGTCAGCACGACCTGCCCGTGAAGCCCCAGGCGGAAGTCGCGACCCGACCGATTGAAGGCGCGGCCGCGGGCCCAGGCCAGCACCTGGGTCACGACCCCGAACCCGAGCCCACCGATGACCAGCAGCCCGGTGACCGTTCCCATGACCAGCGGCCGGTCGGCCACACCGACGAGCGAATCGCCGAACGTGCTGAAGCCGGCGTTGCAGAAGGCGCTGACGGCGTGGAAGGCGGCAACGAACAGGCGCTCGCGGCCGTCGGCGATCACCGGTCCCAGCCCCTGGAAGATCAGGATGCCACCGGCCACCTCGAACGCCAGGGTCATCAGGATGATCGTCCGGACCATGCTGCCCACCGCCCCGAGCATCGGTACCTGAAACACTTCCCGCAGCAGACTGCTTTCACGCACCCCGATCCCCCGCCCGAGCAGCAGGCTGAGCGCGGCCGTCAGGGACATGATCCCCAACCCGCCCAGCTGGATCAGCAACAGGATCACGCCCTGACCGAACACGGTGAAGCCGGCCCCGGTGTCCCGCACGATCAATCCGGTCACGCACACGGCGCTGGTCGAGGTGAACAGCGCGTCCAGCAGACCGATGGGCTGATCGTCCGGCGTGGAACGGGGCAGCATCAACAGACCAGCCCCGACGATGATCACCCCCACGAAGACCAGGACGAAGGCCACCGCCGGCCGCACCCGCATGCTGGCGAACCGGCGGTGCAGATGAGGCAGCTGGACCGCGAAGACGGCCAGAATGTAGATCTGGATGATGATCAGATAGGCCCGCGTCACCGAACCGACGGCCAGCCAGCCGAGCGCCGAACGCAGCCAGCCGGACTCCCGGCCCGCCAGCAGGGCCAGGAGTTCCAGGCCCAGCAGCAGCGACAGGGTGAACGTCGGCCAGCGCCGCCTGAGGTACTTGCGAAACGTACCGTGAAAGCGCCAGGAAAGCACCTGCTCCAGCAGAAACAGACCCACCGCCACGCCGCTCAGGCCCCGGGCTGCCGTCAGAGCCCAGGGCGCAGGATAGGTGCCGTATTCGATGATCAGGCCGAGCATGCCGCAGAAACCCGCCACGGCCAGCATGATGCCGGACATTCGCGGTAGTCTCTGACGGTCGAGGAACAAGGGTCTCCTTATCCGCTGAGGGGGGAAATTCCCGAAAATTCCGGTAAATGCCCGCGGATTATGTTCGATACCTGTAGAAGAAACCCCCGAGCCGGGAATCACCGGATCCCAGGTCGGAGTGCTGTCGGTCCCCGCGCGAGGGGGATCATCCAACGATCAGGCGGAAGATTCAACAAGCGAATGATGTACCCTAACCGGACAGGTTGTCGAATGAAGGTCCTGAGCATTGGCACGGGTCTGTTGCTGGCGCTGGGCTGTCTGGTCGGCGGAGCCACCGTGGCAGCCGCCAACCCCGCTCCCCTGGACACCCTCCTCGAAGCCGGAGCGGAAGAGATCCAGGCCGACCCGCGTTACGCGGGCGGCGAACTCAATATCAGCCGCAAACTTCTTCCCGAGGCCCAGGCGACGACGGTGGAGACAGCCAAGGCGCCGAAGCGTCCGCCGCGTCTCGACGACCCGATGGCCGGCGCGTGGCACTACCATCTCGCCCGCCAGGCGGCCATGACCGGCAACGCCGAGGCCGTCGGCGAACACCTGTCGGCGGCCCTGGAGGCCTCACCGAACAAACCGCGCTACCTGTGGTGGCAGTCGGTCCAGTCCATCAAGAACCTCGACACCGCGACTTTGACCAAGACACTGCCGGCGGCGTTCGCTTCACTGCGCGACTATCCGGTGGAGCGGGGCCATTTCGTGGTGGCCGCCCACCAGACGGCCATCCTGCTCAACGGTATCTTCTGGACCCTGCTCGTCGCGGCCCTCTATCTCGCCTGGTGGCGAAACCTCGCCCATGACATGGGCGCCACGATACTGAAGGATCCGCGTCACACGCCCCGCTGGCTGCTGCCGTTGATCTTTCCCCTGGCCCTGCTGGTCTTCAAACCCGGAGTCTTCGGTTTCCTGGCCGTGGTTTCCATGCACCTGGTGATCATGGCCCGGGGCAGGACGCGCGCCCTGCTGCTGTCCACCTGGGTGGCGGCTCTGATCCTGGTCTTCCCATCGTGGCCGCTGCTGCGTTCGGCCGTGCCCACGGTCGACCCCGACAGTGAAGTGACCCTTCTGGACCGCGCCTGCAACCTGCCGCCCTCCGGTTCGATCTCCGACGCCCTGCGCACCCGACTGGCCAACGCCCAGAACCAGGACCGCATCAACCGGCTGACGGTGGCCCTGGGCATCCAGGAAGCCCGCCGCGGCAAGTACGGCAGCAGCACCCGTCTCTTCAAGCAGGTCATCAAGTCCGAGCCGACGAATTTCCCCGCGCTGGTGGGGCTGGCCAACAACATCTACTACCAGGGTAAGCTGGACGACGCGGCCGCCGCCTACGAGAAGGCCGGCCGCATCCACCCGGACCGGGGCGAGATCCCCTACAATCTGGCGCAGGTCTACTTCAAGAAACTGTTTGTCCCTGAAGCCACCGAAGCCATGGACCAGGCCAGGGACAAGGGCTTCCGTCCGCCTCTGTCCGACAAGGCGGGCAACCGGCGCCAGGGATTCTCCCCGGTCGTCTATCCGCCCCTGACCGCCAAGGCCTTCAGCGAGGCCTGTCGCTTCGAAGCGGGGCGTTACCCGCCCCTGGTCGTCGTCGCGTCCTGGAGATTCGCCCTCGGCGCCCCGCCGCTGCCCCTCTACGCCCTGGTCGGCGCGCCCCTGTTGCTGGCCCTGTTCATGATCATGTGGTGGAACCGGCAGAACGACGCCACCGAATGCGAGAACTGCGGCACACCGCTGTGCCGCGCGTGCGCCAAGATCCAGGACACCGCCTGGCTGTGCTCCGGCTGCGGCGAAACGGCCGAACGGTCCCGCAGCGAGATGGTGCTGGCAACCCTGCTGAAGAACCGCAGCCGTGCCGAGGGCATGGCCCATATCCACCGCATCAACCGTCTCGGACGGCTCATGCCCGGCTCGGCGCATCTGGCCATCGGCCTCCTGCCGGCGGGCTGGTTCCGGATTTCCCTGCTGACGTTGGGCATCTTTCTGGTCTTCGCCGGCTGGGGATTCGACCTCGGTGACCAGTGGGCAACGCCGGGGCTCCTGCTCCCGGACGAGACCATCCATCCGAACTGGCTGCCCATGCCCGCGGCCCTGTGGCCCGGCTGGTCCGGCCTGTCGGTCCTGGCCGGCGTGGCATTGATCATTCTTTCCTGGACGATAGCATTTCTGGACGGCCCCGGACTGCGGAAGGGCATCCCCGACCGCTACTCCCTGGCCCAGACACCCGGCCCCCGTGAGCCCGCTCCCGGTGTTGGCATTGGCATGAAATCATAAGGAGGTTCGCCATGGCCCTGGAAGGGCAACTGAGCGATTTTAATCTGGCGGAGATCCTGCAGCTTCTCGCCAGCCAGCAGAAATCCGGGTTCCTGAACCTGGAGACCAACCGGAACATGGTGTTCATCTTCGACAAGGGTGTGCTCATCTCCACCCGTGACCGTCGGAGCCGATCGCGTGATCCGCTCGAATCGTTCCTGCGCGCCTACGGCTTCCTCAACGAGCAGCAGTGGAAGCACATCGAATACGTCGGCAAGAACAGTTCGCTCGATTTGACGGAGATCCTGGTTTCCGAGGGTATCATGTCCCGTGAGGAAATGGACCGCACCCTGAAGAGCCTGGCACAGGAGATGGCCCATGCGGGCATGAAGCTGCGGCGGGGCCGATACCACTTCAGCCCCACCAAGGACACGCCTCCGGGTGTCAAATGGCGCTACAGCCTGGACGTGCAGGGGCTGCTCATGGAGGCCGCCCGGCGGCTGGACGAGGAACCCTTTCTGAAGGAGTTCTTCACCTCCCAGGCGATCACCTTCACCCAGGGCAAGAAGTCGACCACCGTCGAGGAGCTCGGCGCAACCGGGCAGCGGGTCATGGAGATGGCGCTGGCCGGTGTGCCCCTCGGACGCATCATCCGTCAGGGCAAGGCCGAAAGCTTCGTGGTCAGGGATCTGCTCAAGACCTGGTGCGATGAGGGATATCTGATCAAAAACAACTCCGGCGCCGACGGGGACGACGGTGACAAGAAGGGCGGCGGCTTTCGCCTGAAACTGAGTTCGGGCCTGCGCTCGGCTCCCATGACCCTCCTGGTGCTCATGCTGGTCGGTACCCTGGGCTGGCTGCGCTGGACAGCCACCCCCGACCCCGGGCCGAACCCCGGGCTGGACCTGCGGCACTCACAGGTGCGGTCCAAGGTCATCGATGCGGCCCGGCTCTTCCGCTACCAGAAGGGCACCTGGCCCAGCAGCCTCGGCGAAATGGTCCGCAGCGGGCAGCTCACCCCTTCGATCCTGGTGACCGTGGACGAACTGGGCTGGGAATACGAACTGAACGAAGTCCAGGATACCTTCACCTTCGGCACCTGACCGATACCACCGCGAAAACCCGCCTTTGCGCAACGGCGCAAATCCTGCTTACATTCCCACGAGTTCAGCTGGCGCCCCGCACGCGGCCGGGCCAGCGCCGTCCTTGGACAACCACCACCGTACCCGGAAGCGAGTCGTGATGAACCCGTCCCCTTTCATTATCCCCTGCGCCGACAGGGTGGCCAAGCTGCCGCCCTATGTCTTCGCCACCATCTTCAAAATGAAGGAGGAGGCCCTGGCGGCAGACAAGCGGGTGATCGACCTCGGCGTCGGCAATCCCGACGGCCGCGCCTCGGCCAACGTCATCGCGGCCCTGAACCAGGCCATGAACGACGCGGACTGGAATTGCCACGGCTATTCCACCTTCAAGGGCCTGCCTCGGTTTCGCGAGGCCATCGCGGCCTGGTACTACAACCGCTTCGTGGTCAACCTCGACCCCGAAACCGAGACCCTGCCCCTGATCGGATCGAAGGAGGGGCTCGCCAACCTCATGCGGGCCTACCTCAACGCCGGCGACACGGTGATCATTCCCAGCCCGTGCTACCCGGCCTATTTCGGGGCCGCGCGCCTGTGCGAAGCGGAGATCTTCGAACCGCCCCTCGCGGAGGAGAACGGATTCGTGCTCGACTTCGGCTCGATCCCCGCCGCGGTGGCGGCGCGGGCGCGGATGCTGATCCTCAACTATCCGCACAATCCGACCGGCGGCGTCTGCGATCTCGAGTTCATGGCCGCAGCTGTCGCGTGGTGCCGCCGGCACGGCGTGATGCTCGTCAGCGACATCGCCTACAGCGAACTGGGCTTCGAACCGGACAACGATCCTCCCAGCGTCCTGCAGGTGCCCGGCGCCAAGGACGTCGCCGTCGAGTTCCAGAGCCTCAGCAAGAGCCACAACATGGCCGGCTGGCGGACCGGCTTCGCCGTCGGCGGCGCCGAGGTCATCGGCAACCTAGCCCGGGTCAAGAGCAACGTGGACTTCTCCCTCTTCGGCGCCATCCAGATGGCCGCCGTCGAAGCCCTGACCGGGTCGCAGAGCGTGTGCCGGGACAACCGCGCCCTCTACCAGCGGCGACGCAACCTGATGGTCGCCGGGTACCGCAAACTGGGATGGCAGGTCCCCAGCCCGCCGGCCACCATGTACATCTGGGCCCGTATCCCGTCCGCCTACGGGGACGACGACTTCCGCTTCGTCTCGGAGGTCTTTGCCGCCAGCGGCGTCCTTCTGTCACCCGGAAGCGGCTTCGGTGTCCACGGCGCCGGCTATGCCCGCACCTCCCTGGTGGTCGACCAGGAGGGGATCGCCAAGGTCATGGCACGGCTCGAGAAGACCCAGATACCCTGGAGTTGACCAGCGCAACGCAGACGCAAGAAGGGGCCGGCGCTGCCGGCCCCTTCTTCATGTATCGTATCAAGCGATCAACTCAAATCATAGATCGACAGTAACTTCTGCCGTCGGCGGGCCGTGTATAGCCACGAGCAGGGAATCGGGGTTGAAATAGCTCTCGGAGCACCGGACGATATCCGCCACCGTGACATGCTCCACCAGATCCACCAGTTCGGCCACCGGCAGGAACCGGCCGTAGAGGATCTCGTTCCGCGCGGCCCGGAACATCTGGTTCACCATGCCCTCGAGGGAGAAGATCAGGTGCGACTTGATCTGGGCCCGGTTGTTGTCCAGTTCCTCGGGGCTGATGGTCTCCGAAGACAGCCGGTAGTATTCCATCCGGATGACGTCCTCCAGACGCACCAGCTTCTCCGGTGAACAGGAGCCCGTGCAGCTGACCAGCCCGATGTCGCGTCCCATGTCGGAGTAGTTGTAGACCGTGTAGGCCAGGCCTTCGCGCTCGCGCACCGCCTGGAAGATGCGGCTACTCATGCCGCCACCCAGCATGTTGGTCAGCAGGAACACCGGCACCCGGTCCGGGTGGGTGAGCGCGGCGCCGAGGTTGCCGATCTCGAAATACGTCTGGATGATGGGGCTGACCAGATCCACGCGGAAGGGGTCGATGTCGTCGAGATCCATGTCCACCATCGCGGCGGCCGGCTGGTCGCCGACACCGCCGGTCGCAGCGGCGGGGAACACCTTCCAGTCGGACTGGTCGAAGGCCTCGGCCACGACCTCCCAGAAACCCTCCATGATGTTGCCGGCCATCGACAGGACCAGATTTCCCGGCGCAAAGAGCCGCTCGTGCTCGGCGCGCAGCAGGTCCGCGTCGAAGCTGCGCACGGTCACCGGCGAACCCAGGATCGGACGGCCGCGGGCGTGGCCGCCGTAAAGCCGGGCCGCGAACACGTCATGCAAGCGGTCTTCGGGAGTGTCGAGAGCTTCCTGGATCTCCTCGCAGACGACGTCCTGTTCCAGCTTCACGAGCCGGGGATCGAAAGCGGGTTCGAGGAGCATCTCGGCCAGGAGCGCGACCGCGACCGGGAAATACTCCGGGAGCACCTTGATCGTGAACGCCACCATGTCCTTCGTGGTGAAGGCATCCACCGAGGCCCCGATGCTGTCGAAGGTCGATGCGACCTCGAAGGCGGACTTGCTGCGGGTGCCCTTGAATACGATGTGTTCCAGGAAATGGGAGACGCCGCCCAGACCGGCGGGTTCGTCCTGGCTGCCGGTGCGCAGCCAGACGCCGAAGGTCACCGCGTGCGCGGTCCGCATGGGGGTCGAGAGCAGGACCGCCCCGCCGGGAAGAACCTCCCGGCGGGGCGGAATCTCGTTCCTGTAGGGATCGAGGTTCATGGACCCCGGACCTACCGGCGTCCGCCGCGACCGCCGCCGCCGCGACCGCCGCCGCTGCCGCCGCGCCGGTCGTCACGGTGGGAATCTTCCATCCCCTCGGGAACCGGCAGCAGGGCCTTGCGGCTGAGCCGGACCTTGCCGGTGCGGCTGTCGATCTCGACCAGCTTGACCTCGATCTCGTCACCGACCTGGACCACGTCCTCCACGTTGCCGACCCGGAAGTGCTCCAGTTCGGAGATGTGCAGGAGGCCGTCCTTGCCGGGCAGGTACTCCACGAAGGCGCCGAAATCGACGACCGTCTTGACGACACCCTTGTAGACCTTGTCCACCTCGGGCTCGGCCATCAGGCCGACCACGAAGTCCATCGCCGCCTGGCCGCCGGCCTGGTCGGTGCTGGAGATGAAGACCATGCCTTCGTCGTCCACCTCGATGGTCGCTCCGGTCTCTTCCTGGATGCGCTTGATGACCTTGCCGCCGGGGCCGATCAGCGTGCCGATCTTCTTCACCGGGATCTGCACGGTCTCGATCTTGGGCGCGTAGGCGCTCATCTCCTCGCGCGGGGCGGGCATGGCCTCGTCCATCACGTCGAGGATGTGCATCCGGGCGTCCTTGGCCTCGGTCAGCGCCTTGACCATGATATCGCGGCTCAGACCGGCGATCTTGGTGTCCAGCTGGAAGGCGGTGATGCCGTCACGGGTGCCGGTGACCTTGAAGTCCATGTCGCCCAGGTGGTCCTCCACGCCGAGGATATCGGTCAGGACGGCCACGCGGTCGTCCTCCTTGACCAGACCCATGGCCACGCCGGCGACCTTGTTGTCGACGGGGGCGCCGGCGTCCATCAGAGCCAGGACGCACGAACAGACCGTGGCCATGGAACTGGAGCCGTTGCTCTCGAGGATGTCGGACACCAGGCGGATGGTGTAGGGGAAGTCCTCCAGTTCGGGCAGGACCGGCCGGATGGCCCGCTCGGCCAGCTTGCCGTGGCCGATCTCGCGGCGACCGGTACCGGAATAGCGGCCCACCTCGCCCACGCTGAACGGGGGGAAGTTGTAGTGCAGGTAGTACTTGCTCCAGTACTGCTCACCGTTCAGGGGCTCGACGCGCTGCTCGGCCTGCTTGCTGCCCAGGGTGACGGTACCCAGGGACTGGGTCTCGCCGCGGGTGAACAGGCACGAGCCGTGGGCCCGGGGCAGGACGCCGCACTCGATGGTGATCGGACGGACGGTCGTCAGGTCACGGCCGTCGGTGCGCCGCCCTTCGGTGAGGATCATCTCGCGCATGAGCTTCTTCTCGACCTTGCCGAAGGCCGCCTTGGCCTCGGGGTCGGGGCTGCCGTCCTCGGTGGTGAACTCGGCCGCCACCTTCTCCTTGAGAGCCGTCAGGGCTTCCGCGCGCTCGAACTTGCCCTTGACGACGATGGCTTCGATCAGCTGGCCGCCGATGAAGCTCTCCACCTTCTCGATGATGTCCGTGTTCTCCACGGGCTCGACGTAGTCCCACTTCTTCTTGCCGCCGGCGGCCGCCAGCAGCTCGCGCTGCAGGGCGTTCAGCTTGCGGATCCAGCCGTGGGCGAACTCGATGGCGTCCAGGAGGCGTTCCTCCGGCACCTCGAGGCACTCGCCTTCGATCATGCCCACGATGTCGTCGGTACCGGCGACGATCAGGTCCATGGTCGACTCCTCCAGCTGCTCGAAGCTGGGGTTGGCGACGAACTCGCCGTCGATGTCGGCGACGCGCACGCCGGACAGGATCTCATGGAACGGCACGTCCGAGAGCGCCAGCGCCATGGAAGCACCGGTGATGCTCAGGGTGTCGGCGTGATAATCGGTGTCGGCGCTGACGATGAAGGCGACGACCTGGGTCTCGTGGCGGTAGCCCTTGGGAAACAGCGGGCGCAGCGGCCGGTCGATCAACCGGCAGGTCAGCGTCTCGCGCTCGGAGGGCCGGGCTTCACGCTTGAAAAAGCCGCCGGGGATCTTGCCGGCGGCGTAGGTCTTGTTGCGGTACTCGACGAACAGGGGCAGAAAATCCCTGTCGCTCGGCCGCTTGTCGGCCGTGACCGTCATCAGGGTCATCGTGTCGCCCATGCGGACGATGCAGGACCCGTTGGCCTGCTTGGCCATCCGGCCGGTTTCGATCGAGATCGTCGTGCCGTTCATTTCCATACTGACTTCATGCTTGCTCATTTTTAACTCTCTTCTTTCCTACCGCTTGCTTCGGCACCGTCCGGCTTATTCCGGATGCGGCGCCAACCGCGCGGGCGCATGCGCGCCCTTCAACAACTGCTTCCATCCTGCCTCTGCGGCCAGGGGAACAGCCCCCTGCCGCCCGGGACAAACCATTCGTATTAGGTGAACGGCCGCAGCTGAGCCGCGACCGATCCTCTATCGGATTGGTTTTCCCGAAGCTGCCATCAACCCCGGATACCGAGTTCCTTGATGAGACTGCGATAGCCTTCAAGATCCTTCTTCTTCAAGTAGGCCAGCAGGCGCTTGCGCTGCCCGACCATCTTGAGCAGCCCCCGGCGGGAATGGTGATCCGCCTTGTGGGACTTGAAGTGTCCGCTCAGGGTGTTGATCCGCTCGGTCAGAAGTGCGATCTGGACCTCGGGTGAACCGGAGTCCGCATCGTGCTTCTTGTACTTACCGATGACCTGTTCTTTCTGTTCCTTGCTAAGTGCCATCGTCGAGAACCTCCTCATTACGTCACGCATACGCGTCACGATGGCCGCAGGCCGGCCGCCCTTCCGATGTCTGCAGTCAGGTTCATCACGGAAGGAACGGAAACAGAGCCCGCATCCGACCACGAAAACGGTCGCGATCCGGGCCTTGGCGCCAACCCGCCAACAAAATTGCAGGCAAACGACCGGAGCGGGGACCCTGTCCCCTTTCCGGTCTTGCCGTGCGGAATATAGACGCCCCGGGGCCCTGACGCAAGCGCAAACGGCCGCGGCGGGGCTGCGGCGAGGCCTCCGCCCCTGCGGGCGGGGCCGTGTCCCGGCTAGCCGAGATTATTGACCTGGAGCACCTCGTGCTCGATCAGGTAGTCGATGACCTGCCGGACGCAGGCCTGGACGTCGTTCTTGTCCGTTTCAACCACGATTTCAGCGGTTTCCGGCTCTTCGTAGGGGGCGCTGATACCGGTGAATTCGGGAATCTCCCCGGCCCGGGCCTTCTTGTACAGACCCTTGGGGTCCCGCCGTTCGCACTCCTCGAGGGAGCACTTGGTGTACACCTCGATGAACTTGCCGGCAGGGGCGATCTCCCGGGCGCCCTGGCGGTCGACGCGGTAGGGCGAGATGAAGGCCGTCAGGCAGATCGTCCCGGCGTCCATCATCAGGTTGGCGACTTCGCCGATACGGCGGATGTTCTCGGTCCGGTCCTCCGGGCTGAAGCCCAGGTCCCGATTGAGCCCGAAACGGACGTTGTCCCCGTCCAGCACGTACGTGTGGCAGCGGCGGATGAACAGCTCCTTTTCCACCGCCTGGGCCAGCGTGGACTTGCCGGCCCCCGACAGGCCGGTGAACCAGAGGATGGCCGCCTTGTGGCCGTTGCGCTGGGTGCGCGCCTCGTGGTTGACGTCGCCGTCGGACCAGGTGATGTTCTGGCTCTTGATTTCCTTCGCCATGTTCGCTGCCTTTCTCGTACCGCTGGATGCGTTGCATCGTTGCTGTTTCCTGCTGATCAAACGATCCTGATCGCCGGGAAAACTAGTGTCCGGAGACCGCTGAGGCAAATTTCGGCTGATCTGTCGCAGAATGAACGGTTTATTTAACCCACTTCACGTTGGAAATAAAGCTGCCGGTTGCTATCATCCGGCCCGAGACCGCCCTGCCCGCCCGAACCGACGGAGTCTGCCGCATGGCCCGCATTCTGGTCATTGCCAGCTACACGCCCTCCCTGGTCCTGTTCCGGGGGGACCTGCTGCGCACCCTGGTCGACCTGGGTCACGAGGTGACGTGCTGCTCACCCGACCCGGACGACGGCACCCTCGGCCGGCTGGACGCCTGGGGCGTCGCCCACCGCGCCTTCCGGCTGCAGCGCGCCGGCATGAACCCCGTCGCCGACATGGCGACGATCCGCGACCTGCGCGGCATCATGGCCTCGGTCCGGCCCGACCACGTGCTGGCCTACACCATCAAACCGGTCATCTACGGTTGTCTGGCCGCCGGCCGGCAGAAAGTACCGGCAATCCACGCGATGATCACCGGCCTGGGCACGACCTTCATGGGCCAGGGGGTCCGGGCGGCGCTGGTGCAGGCCTACGTACGTTTCATGTACCGCGCCGCTCTGAAGGAATGCCGCACGGTCTTCTTCCAGAATACCGACGACCGGGCGGTGTTCGCGGAATACGGTCTGGTGACGCCGGGCCAGGCGATCATGATCAACGGTTCGGGCATCAACCTCGAGCGATTCCCCTGCTGCCCCGTCCCGGACGGCGAACCGGTGTTCCTGCTGGTGGCGCGGCTGGTCCACGAAAAGGGGGTTGCCGATTTCGCCCGGGCCGCCCGGCTGGTCAAGGCCAGGTACCCCGGCGCGCGGTTCCAGGTGGCGGGTTTCTTCGACGACCACCCCCGGGCGATCGGCCGCGACGAGATGGCCGCCTGGACCGCCGACGGCGTCATCGAGTACCTCGGCCCGACCGACGATGTCCGGCCCCTGATGCGTCAGTGCGCGGCCTACTGCCTGCCTTCGTACCGTGAAGGCACCCCGCGCACGGTCCTCGAAGCCATGGCGACCGGCAGGGCCATCATCACCACCGACACGCCCGGCTGCCGGGAAACCGTCGACGACGGGATCAACGGCCTGCTGGTCCCGGTCCGGGATCCGGCGGCGCTGGCCGCGGCCATGCTGCGGCTCTGTGAAGACCGGAATTTGCTGCTCGAGATGGGACGACGGTCGCGGGAACTGGCCGCGAAGAAGTTCGATGTCGTTCAGGTCAACGCCGTGATCACGCACGCCATGGGGCTGACCGCTTCCGATCAGACCGCGGACGCCCCGGCGGTGCCCGACTGATAGAGCGCGGCGAATCGCCGCGCCACCGCCGCCAGCGAATACCGTTCGCTGATCCGCCGCCGGCCCTGCTCCCCGAGGGCGGCACGGGCGGCCGCATCCAGCTGCAGCAGTTCCAGAAGCCCGCTCGCCAGGGCGGCAGGGTCGTCCGCCGGTACGGTGCGGCCGGTCGGACCGATGATCGCCGCGGCCTCGCCCACC
>Ga0316201_10001154_pt1 | contig 17249 bp, 19 predicted proteins | sample CS6wburrow_MG_FD_204516 | JGI IMG/M metagenome (GOLD analysis project Ga0316201, IMG submission 204516) | Coastal sediment microbial communities from Delaware Bay, Delaware, United States - CS-6 worm burrow | ecosystem: Environmental > Aquatic > Marine > Coastal > Sediment | place: USA... | reverse complement strand
AGATCAGCAGAGTGGCTAAGGTGGTGGAAGTGCTGAGCGAGAATGAGCTGGAGATCTTTTATAAGTATGAGGCAGATACCAGGGCAAAGGAAAGAGCACATAAGATCCTGTGCTTTCTGTTTTTCACAGGCATAAGAGTGGGAGATCTGGAGATAGTGAAGCGTGACAGCTTTAAAGCTAATGGACTGCTGGAGTTTGTGGCTGGAAAGACCAGGAAGAGGAAGGGTAAGTTGGCAAGAGTGCCTATGCATCTATTCGATGATAGGGCCAAAGAGATCTTTAAGAAATATGGGCCATTTAAAGTGCCTAATAACTACGATCTAAATACACGATTTAGAGAGATCCTAACTGATCTCAAAATTAAGAAATACATGACTGTGCATGGTGCTCGTCACACCTTCAAATCTATGATGCTGGAGCGTGGCTATCCATTACACATCATAGCTGAGATGATGGCTCACAGCTCTACCTCTACTACTGCTAAGTATGGTAGTGTGAGCGATAATGCTATTCTTAAAAAGATAAACCAATAAAAATGAATAAGCGTGACAATGTGTATGCTGCTATAAAAAATAATAGTCCTGGTGGAGTCTGTACCCTAAACAGGCAAGAGCTGGCTGATGAGCTGGGATATAGTAAGAGAGCTGTGATCTATCATGTAGATGATCTGACTGATCAGGGTAAGCTGATGAAGAAGGGAGCTGCTATTCATTTGGTGGACGATGGACGAGAGATGATGAACGGTTTTGAGCATGAAGATGATCAACTGGAGGTCAGTATGGAGGATTTGAAGAGATATGGCCTTGTTAAAAATAAGAGAGCTGTAAAGAGGTCAGGTATCCTGGATCTGCTCGATGTAGATCCTAGAGTGTGGTTTTTGGTACTGATGCTGGCACAGACGGTACATACATTTAAGTTCATCTACTTTGTGTCTGGTGCTGACTGGTGGAGTCTGGCTTATGCGATATTTACCTGTATAGGGATGGATTTTGTGACGTACACATTTGTGGTGAAGGGTGAGAGGTATAGAGTGGAGAGTATGAAGGCATTTTATATCCTGGCTAATGTGTATGCTTTTAATGTGGGTCTGTTTGGTGATATGGTGTTGGATGCGGATCTCTTCTGGAGGGTGATGCCTAATGGGCAGTTTTGGATCTCTCTGATACCGAGCTTTTTTATACCGCACATGGCAGTGAAATTTAGTGAATGGGTTTATAAATCAAAATAAATAATTATGATAAACAAAGTCATTGTTTTGGGCAGAGTGGGCAAGGATGTGGAGTCTAGGAGTTTTGATGGGTCTAGTATGGCTTCAATTTCACTCGCCACATCAAAGTCTTACAAAAAGGGAGATGAGTGGATAGAGAAAACGGAGTGGCATGATGTGTCGTGCTGGGGGAGTTTGGCTGATAAGGTGTCTGGCCTTAGAAAAGGGGAATTGGTGTTTGTGGAAGGTGAGCTGAACACTAGCAGCTATGAAAAAGACGGTCAGAGGCAATACAGGACTTATGTAAAGGCTTCTTATATAAGGAGGATTGTTTAATGCTGCTCCACAGTAGTAATGCAAAAAGCTATTATTAAAGTGATTTTGGGAATTATGGTCATTATGGAAACTATATAAAGAGTCCATAGTCAGTACAGTATGAGTTAACGTTGAGTGTATGGCAAGTGCCAACACTAAACTTAATTAAAAAACTAAAGATTGAAATTATGACAGAAACTAAACAGAAAGACGAAAAAGTATTTGCTAACGGCTCTGATATGGAGCGTTTCAATGCTCTATATCTTTTGTTGTAGTTATGTTAAAAATTCGGTTAATGGTTGACGAGGTTAGGTCACGGAAGGTTGGCTTAGTAAATCTTTAAGGATACTTTAGAGTGCCTTGTTAAAGGTTCGATTCCTTAGACCGCACGAATGCTGTTCGATTCAGCTCGCTGATTGAGGTTTGGTAAAGCAGACAGTTGGTTTGATTCCAACTCTTGACCTGAAGGTGTGGACAATCTGACGGCTCGGAAAGACGAGCATTTTTTATTAACTACAACACCTATATAAACGCAATATTTTTTTGAATAATACGCTTTTATGTGCCATAAAATATTGTGTATTGTTATTTTAATTCTAAGGCGTTTGCGAGTTACATACCAACTGGGGGAATAATACGTAAACCAAACTACTTAGCACTAATTTAATCACATGACTTTTTGGTGAAATATGATCTGATGATATTCGTGTCATGCAATGGTCAGAAATACCACAAGTCATATCTAGGAAACTGTCTGGCAGATCTCTGAAGGTACAGTCGAGGTCTATAGATCCATTCAGTAATACTACAGATGCACTGAAGCTACTCAGCATCATGGAGAGTAGCAATAATGGTGTGAATCCTTACAATGCTAAGGGTATCCCAGCCATATTTTACTGTATCAATCTGATCACGGACATGATAGCCTCATGTCCAAAATCCATACGAAGGCGACTACCTCAAGGATCTGAGCTGGCTCTGGATCACAATCTACAATACATGATCAGTGCCAGACCATCAGAGAGGATGACTGCTATACAGCATGAGAAGATAGCTGTGGCCTGGATGTATATCTATGGCAATAGCTATGAGCGCATACATAGAGATCCTTATGATGGCAAGGTGACAGCTATCGAGCTGTGGCATCCTGGCAATGTAGAGGTGAAAGAGATAGAGGCACATGTGCCTATGGAGGATGGGAGTACGAGGCTGGTCAAAGAGATCTGGTATAAAAACCATAGGACAGCAGAGAGTGTGCCATACACTGACATGATACATATCATGGATGAGGTGGAGAATATGGAGGATCTGAAAGCTGTGTCACGATTTATGGTGACAAGGAAAGCAGTGAGTACGGATCTGAGGAGGAGATCTATGGTAGACAACATGTACAAGTTTGGCTTATTCCTGGCTGGCTGGATCAAGTGGGCTGGAAAGCTATCTGATAGTGATGCTAATAAGCTGTCTGACAGGATCAGGAAATGGTATGGTGGTGTCAAGAATACAGGTAAGATCCTGGCACTGGAGCATAATGCTGAATTTAAGCAGCTGGATCTACCTTTTAAAGACTGGCAATTTGCAGAGCTGAGCGACCTATCTCTCCAGGAGGCAGCTCTGATCATGGGTTTGAAGCCTGGACACCTGGGCAATAAAGACAGTGAGAGTTACAATACCCTGGAGCAATACAACAAAGAGCTGTGGCAGTCTCCTGTAAATGCTCTTGTGATGAAGAGGCAACAGGAATATAACCACAAGATATTTTTCGAGAATGAGCGAGGAGTGCTATTTGTCCACTACGACTCTACCTATGTGCTTATGGCTACAGCTAAGGAAAGAGGAGAGCTGTACAGAGCCATGATGGGTGCTATTACTCCTAATGAGATCAGAGAACGTGAAGGCTTCAATCCTATAGAGGGTGGTGATGAGCCACTGGTGCAGCTAGGCTTTACTACGCTGAGCCATACTATGAAAGGAACAAATTTAAAGGCTTCCAGGAAGGTAGCCATCTAAATCAAAAATTAAAACTAGAAGCTGATGAAAAGGAGCTTTCATAAAACAGAAGTAAGGGCTATAAGTGATGGCAAGTTTGAGATCGTGATCTCAGGTGAAGCTGTAGATAGGCACAGGACTGTTCTCACAGCAGACGAGTGGGAGCTAAAGGATTATAACGGTGTATTCTACTGGATGCACAGTACATTCAGTGATGATCCAGATGTGGCGTTGGGAGAGTCTAGAATATTTTTTGACAATCGGTTTATGGTAGCTGAAGCTGAGTGGCCTGAGCGAGGTCATAACCTGCTGGCTGATAAGGTTAGAGGTCATGTGGAGAGAGGCACTATAAAGATGGCAAGTGTGGGATTTGCTCCTATGGAAGCTGGGAGAATGGGAGATCCTGAAAAGGGTGAGCCAGAAGTATATCACTATGGGAGACGAGAGCTGCTGGAGTGGAGTCTGGTGCATGTGGGATCATACAAACAGGCATTTAAAAGAGATGTGGATGACACGAATAATTACATAAAAAACGAACTGAAACGGCTAGATCCAGGTGAAGGGATTGCAGCTGATGACATAGCTAAAGGAGGCGTGATAAAGATGGGTGATCAAGGATCAAGAGTAATACATCCTAGTGTCGGGGTCGCTCGATGTAGGTATTACCATTTTTTAAATCAAAATTAAAATCGCAATGAAATCTTTAGCGGAATTACGACAGGAAAGAGCGACGAAACTCGACGCTTACAAGGCATTATGTGATGCAGCAGAGGCAGGTGAAAGAGCCTTTACGGATGATGAACAGACCAGATTAAGAGCACTAGAGGCTGAACTGGACGAAAAGACAGGCACTCTGGCACTAGCTATCAGAGCAGCTGAGAAAAGAGAGGCCATATTAGGTCAGAGAGCAGCCAGTGAAATGAATAATCCACCAGCTGTGATACCAGGAGCTGCTGCAACTGGAGGAGAGCAAGGTGAGCAAAACAGGATTAAGAAAAGATATTCTTTTCTGAAAGCTGTGCAGACGAGGTATAATGGTCAGACTCAGACAGGAGTGGAGCTGGAGATGCACCAGGAAGCAGAGAAAGAAGCCAGAGAGCTGAAGCTCAATCTGCCATCCAGAGCATTTCACATTCCTAGTGTATTTATGACTCCATCGAGTGAGCAGAGAGCACTAAACGTGACTACAGCTACAGAAGGGCCCGAAGTTGTGGCTACGGATCTGTCACAAAGATTGGTAGACCCATTCTTACCTGATTTAGTAGTGTCAAGATTGGGGGCTAGAACGATGTACGGACTACAAGGGAATGTAGAAATTCCGCGTGATAAGGACTATCTGACTGCTACCTGGGAAGGAGAGTTTGGCGGTACAACTGAGACAGAGCCGAACTTTGATAAAATCTCTCTATCTCCTAATCGACTTTCAGCAAAGTCATTTTGGGGAATGCAGTGGGCTATCCAGTCAAGCATCAGTGCTGAGTCATTCATGAGAAGAAAAATCATAGAGTCTATTCAGATCAAGCTGGATGCTACAATTTTAAATGGCTCTGGTGCTGGCAATGTGCCTACAGGCATCTTGAGTCAAGGCATAACTAATGTAGCGATAGGAGTTAATGGTGGTGCTATCACATGGGATAAGCTGGTAGAGGTGATGGTCGCTCTTAAGGATGACAATGCTGAGCAGGGTAGACTGGGATGGGTTACTACACCTGGCGTGTGGGGAGAGTTGATGACGACTCCAGTAGATGCTGGATCTGGAATATTCTTATATGACAAGTTTGCTCCAGGGAGAACATTTTATACGACCACTCAGATGCCTAGTGATGGTACAAAAGGAACTGGCACAGCTCTAAACTCATTGCTATATGGAAACTGGGGAGATCTTACGATAGGTCAGTGGGGTGGAATGTCTCTATTGGTAGATCCGTACACTGTAGCTGATGATGCTCAGATGAAGATCATCGCACATAGCTGGTGGGACTTTATCGTAGAGAGGGAGAAGAGTTTTGTGTCCATTACGGATATAGACTTAACTGCATAATACGTGTAAGGTATTAAAGTCACCCACTTTAATGCCTTCACGAACAGTAGGATGGGTGTTAATGCTCATCCTACTTATTTATTCATTGGTAGTAAAAATAAGATGGCAAAGAAGAAAAAATTAATCGTGAAGAAGCCACTGATAGGAGCTTTCGGTATTTCTAATTATCCAGGAGATTATGTTGATATAAAAGATAAGGAGCTGAAGGAAGAGATGTTGGTGAAGGGATATATCGAGGAAGAAGAGAAAAAAGAAGAGACAACGGCTGAGGCTGGGGTTGAAGAGTAACAGACATTACGGATAGACGGTAAAAGGTAATCTGACAATGAGAATTAAGCGACTGACATATATTGGAGATCCTATACTGAGTTTAGATGAGGCGAAGTCCTATCTGAATAGGGAGGGATTTGCTGGTGATGATAACGATATTACTCGACTCATCAAGGCTGCTCAGGGTATGCTGGAAGCTAAGACGAGCTTATTTATACAGAAAGGAACTGGTGAAGGATATGCTGGAGGGTGGTATGATCAGGCTGGAGGATGTCATGAGTTTGGCAGATTGCCGATACTGTCTATAGATAAGGTAGAGTATAAGGCTGAGGATACCACTGATTATACAGTGCTGGGAGAAGCTAACTATGAGCTGGACGATACCCATCTGATACCGATGCTGGCCTATGTAGGTGATGTAGATCTGCCTGACCTGGCTACTGATCAGATCAAGCAAGTGAAAGTAGAGGTGACTATAGGGCATGAAGCTGCTGATGAAACCATAGCGGATCTGAAACAGATGATAGCATGGCTAGTAGTAAAGATGTATGTCTATAGAGATGATCCACCAGAAAAGCTGGAGACAGCTGTGGACAAGTGGCTATGCACTAGGATAGTGCCTAATGTAGGAGGAATATGAGAAGGAAGGGTGGTATAATGAAGGGGCTGATAGATGTAGGTCAGATGTACTGGAGAGTAGATCTGCTGAAGCCTGATGCAACTGCTGCTAGATCTCCTTCAGGTTATCCTGCTGAGGCTTATGTAATACATAAGACTGTGAGGGCCGAGAAGAGAGAAGGCGTGAGTAGTGAAGATGAGAGTGAATACCAGGAGAAGGAGAGGAAGTATGTGAACTGGAGAATGTGGTATGATGCTGAAGTGGGAGCTGACTGGCATATAGAGGACGAGGATGGCAGAAGATATAATGTGGAAGGTGTACAAGAGCTAGGATATCAAGAAGCAATGGAAGTAAAAACATTTTTAGTGGAATAGGATGGCAGAGAAGTTTGACATATTAGTCGATGCTGACCAGTTCTTTAAAAAGAATAAAGATCTGATCAGAAAGCTGAGTCCTAAGAAGGTTAGGAAAATCCTGACTGAAGGGTCAAAGCCATATACAAATGCTATGCATAGTAGGTCTACTCCTAGAGCTAATAGAGTAGTGAAGAGGTATAGTGGTGGAGAGGTAGTGGCTGAGTATCATCCAGGAAACTTGCTGAGATCCTTTAAAAAGCTCCAATTCAGAGGAACTAATAAGTTTAGGAGCATTTTTATCGGGCCTAAGATCCTAAAGGTTGGAAAGGGAAAAGGGGTATTTAGAAATAAGAGAAAAGTGGATGGATGGTATGGGATATTCCAGGACAATTTTAAGCCTGATGACAGGAATTATATCGCTGATACATGGAATGCTACTAATGGGCGAGTAGCTAGAGATGTAATACATGGACTTCAAAAAGAACTGGGGTTATGAGTAACTATAATGCAGTGGTATATAGCCTGATCAGCACTGAGTCTATTATTACTAACGAGTTGGCCAATGATCCTAAAGGGGGTAAGGCTATCTATCCTATTAGGATACCGCAGAAGGTGAGCTATCCAGCTGTGAGATTTAGAAAGAGTATAGAGCCTATACATCTTAAGGGAGGTGATGCGCAGAGGACATTTAAAGTAGAATTCGAGATCGCTGTAGTAGCTGAAGATCCTGACAAGTGCGATGAGATCCAGCAGCTGATATACGACAGGCTAGATGGAAGGACACATGAAAATGTAGCTGGACACTATGTAAATAACCTAGTATTCCAGGGGCAAGATCCTGAGATCTATAGCGATGATCCAGATCTATTTTTAATAACATCAAGGTACACATGTACCATACATAAACTGTAACGATGGCAAAGTTTGATCCTAATATACATCGAGTAAGAGTTACTGAGGAGATAGAGGTAGAGGAGTATTTATGGAAAGAAAATACAGTGATTCAGACTGCTTCTGATGGGTATTATGCATTGTTAGCATTATTCCCAGGAAAGCTAGAAGTGGTGGATCTTCAGGGAAATGTGGTGGAAGAGGATGAGATGAGAGGACTGACGATGGATGATGAACGACAGACGAAGGACGGTGAACGAAGTGCGGATGAGGAGGAGTGAGAATGGGTGACAAGTGAAGGCATTGAGAAATGGGTGATGAGGTAATGCAAATTATTTAATCACAATAAATTTTTAAATGCTATGGGCAAGATTAATGTAAAAGACTTCACCATATACAAAGACATCTCAGGCACAATGACTGCTCTAGCATGTGTGGAGAATGTCTCTGTAACGATAAACAGAGAGATCATAGAGTATCTGTGTAAGGGAAATGGAGGAGTGAAAAACAGGGACTATGGTACGCTGGATGCTACAGGATCAGTCTCAGGACTGGTAGCTAATGATGATCCAGCTGGTACAGGATCTTTTGACTTGATAGATCACTTAGTAGCGAGCGAGAAGGTGATCATCAGATTTGGTACAGCTACTACTGGTGACAGGACGGTATCATTTACAGCAGTGATCAATCCTGTGACACTGGACTCACAGCAAGGTGGAGATGCTATAGTGACTTATAGTGCTGACTTTGCGAGTGATGGTGCTATCACGATAGGTACTAATGCATAAGCCAGGATATAAAGTTGGTTTTTTCATACTGTGAGGTGGAGCTGGCGGCGAGTAACTGCCAGCTCCGATTTTAACGACAAACAGGATTTTTAACATAAACAAACAACAATGAAGGAGATTAACATCGGTGACAAAACTTATGAATTTAAAGCTCCACTGAGCAAACTGAATGTATGGCTCAAAAAGAAAACAAACGGAAAATACAATGTGGGGAGGCTGGGTGAGTACATCCAGGATGATCTGTATGAGGCTACAGTTAATCTCATCCACTTTGGTATAGGAGATCAGATGAGTAAAGCAGACCTGGTAAAAGTATCAGATGAGGACTTTACTGTGATCGCAGACTGGACTGACTTTCTCATGAAGTACTGGAAGCTGGATAAGGTGGCGGTAGTAGAAGGAGCTGAATCGGGAAACTAAAAAGCACTGAGTACTATGGCAGCTGGATAGACCAGCTGCAAAAGGTCTATCTCGGTGCTATGCGTGGAAGCTACAGAGACTTTTGGGAGATGCCATTCGATGAGCTGTGTAATGCTATAGAAGGGTATCTGGATGCAGAGCTGGTGAAGTGGAAACGACTGAGAAGAGCATCATTTATGCAGCTGGCAGGGCTGGTGGATGTGAGGAAAAATGGAATCAAAGAAACTTCACTTTATCGGCTGCCTGGAGATGATGAGGAAGAGAAGAGTAAGGTGACAATGGAAGAAAAGGCAGCAATGTTCGAGAGGGTACAAAAGAGGGATGCTGACTGGCTAGAGAAAATGAACAATGGCTAAGAAACACAGTGAGTTAAATGTCAAGATAAAAGCATCGATAGATGGTTTTGTCAAAAAGCTGAACAGGCTAGATCGCAAGGTCGATCAATTCAGTAGAGATCTGGAGAAGACTGGGAAGTTCCTGACTACACGATTTTCTATACCACTAGCCGCTGCTGGTGTAGTCGCTCTAAAAACATCAGCAAAGTTTGAGAGACTGAGGGTTACTATGGATGTGCTCACAGGGAGTGCAGAGCAAGGAGCAAAGTCGTACAATGAGCTGGTAGAGGTCAGTAGCAAGACACCTTTTAGATTAGAGCAGCTGTCTAAAGGATTTAATATATTATTAGGATTTGGTCTGGCAGCTGATGATGCTATGAATGCTACCAGGAGGCTAGGAGATATGGTAGCTCTTACTGGGGGTAATCTTAATAACGTAGCCATTGCATTTGGTCAGGCTAGAGCTGAGGGCAAGGTGATGACCAGGGATCTTAGGCAGCTGATTAATCAGCAGATACCGATCATAGAGCTGCTAGAAAAAGAGCTGGGTAAAACATCCGCTGAGATCTTTGAGATGGCAGAGACGAGCAGGCTCGGATATGATGTAGTAGCCAGAGCGATCAATAATGCCACTAATGAAGGTGGAAAGTTTTACAGAGGTACTGAGCGACTGGCTGACACCTTGGATGGTGTATGGAGTACATTTAGAGATAATGTGGATCTCGCAGCCAAGACATTTGGTGATAGTATAGAGAAGGCTCTAGGCGTGAAAGAAGTCTTAAAGACTATGGGAGGTGTGCTGAGAGTCCTGGCTAATCGATTTAAATCTCTGGATGACAGTACTAAGAGCTGGGTAGTAAGGCTGGGAGTGGTGGCTATAGCTGCTGGGCCTCTGCTGCTGGTGCTGGGCCAGATCCCTAAGCTGATCACAGCGATCACGGCAGGGATGAGGGTATTTAGCAGAGTGATACAGCTCATAGTAAGTCCTAAAGTAATACTGATCACAGCTCTAGTAGCAGCTCTCGCTGCGATAGGGATATATCTGTATAAGAACTGGGAGATCGTAAAGGCTAGATTCCAAAACATCTGGTCAGGATTAAAAAACATCTTCCTAAGTGGTATACAGTACATAGTGGGCAAGCTGGCAGAGTTTGATTCCTGGCTGGGAGGCGTGATACCTGGTGTAAAGGAATTTAATGAGTGGCTACAGTCTATAGAGCCTATAAAGATTATAGATCCTGGAGAGGCCCAGTCCTTCAGCGAATTTATGGCGAGTGTAAAAAAGGATCTCCAAGATCTACAAAATGCAGTGCTCTCTCCAGCTGGTGAGATAGATGACTCCTTTAGTAGTGTAGGTGCTGGTGGCGGAGGTGCTAAGAAAGGAAGTAGTGGCTCAGGTACTAATCTCCTGGACTACTCTAAGCTCATCTATCCTTTTGTGAAGCTGAAGAATAAGATGAATGAGATGAAAGGTGAAGTAATCACCTTCAGCTCAGAGCTGGCAGCTAACTGGAGTGGCCTGATCTCAAATCTCATGGAGAATGCTACGAGCATGGCAAACTTCATGCAAGGTGAGTGGACTAAGGCTACAGTATTTATAGCCAGAAATTTTGATTTTATCGCTAATTTAACAATGGGCGTTTTTACTGATGTATTTGACGCTATAGCGTCAGGAGGAGAGGATGTATTTAAGACACTGACCAGGACGATAGGAGCACTGGTAAAAAAACTTATCGTAGCCGCTGCTGCTGCATTTTTTCTTTCAAGCATACTGGGAGGATTTAATATAACGAAGATTGGGAGTGTTAAAACTAGCTTTGAGGGACTATTCAATGCACTCAGCGGTATAAAGTTCTTTGCAAAGGGAGGTATCACTACTGGCCCTACACCAGCCATACTGGGGGATAATCCTAGTGGACGTGAGGCTGTAGTGCCTTTCGAGCGTATGGGAGAGTTCCTGAAGGCTGCTGCTCCATATGTGCCTAATAGTGGTGGTGGGCCAGTGACATTCAGGATACTGGGTAAGGATCTCATAGGAGTGCTGGGAATGGCTAATGATGAGTATACGATGCTGGGTGGTAGTAGTATTATTCCTTGATAAAACGATAGACGACTTTTGATATGTCATTAGTACTTACAGGAGAATTTGGGAATCATGACAATAGTGCGGTCAATAAGATCGAGATCCATGACAGAGATGGCCTGTATGCTAATATAGGAGAATTCTGTGTGCGAGGGAGAGCTGAGATATCCAGGCCACAGTCTACAGAGCTATTTACTCCGCTGCTTCCTACTTCTATGTCATTTGGCATGTACATACCTGTAGGCAATACAGCACTAGAGACATGGATAGCTGACCTGGAGGAGAGTGAGCCAGGGAGATACTTCATAAAGTACTACATAGATAATGATCTGAAGTATGTGATGAGGATCCTGACTGAAGGAATAGAAGTGCCTGAGTCTCATAAGCCTTATGGTATCACCATACAATGCACTGATGCATTAGGTCTGGCTCAGGACTATACCTATACTCAGAATGCTGCATGGGTGGACAGTACTCTGCCTCTCCTGGATCACATCTGGCTTGCACTGGACATACTGGGAGTTAAAGACTACTACACTGATGGAGAAAGATATCTCATTACCTCTATAAAGACGTATGAGACTAATATGAATACATCAGATGATGTGCTCAATCAGACAGCGATACATGGCAGAGCATTTGCCAATGAGAATGAGGCTAAAATCCTGGACATAGAGGATAGGGCTAATGAGGACTTTTGGGCTAATCTGATTGCTGGAGAGAAGTGTGACCAGGTATTTGCCAGAATCATGAAGCTCTTTAACGCCAGGATGTATCAGAGGAATGGTGCATACAAGATGAAGCAGATACAGGACTACAATACAGCTCCTGTGACTCAGAAGGTGTATGATAGGACTTATGCGTTTATTAATCCTACTCCTCTAGCTTCTGAGTTATATCAGCATAATATAGAAGTGACTACTGAGGCAAGTGGAAAGCAGCCTCACAGGATGCTACCTAATGTGGGAAAGACTACAAGACTGCCAAAAGTGAGATCTGTACTTATCAAACACAAGATAGGTGGAAATAATAACCTGGCTCATGGTCTGGTATTTAAGAACCTAAGCACGCCAGCAGGTGATCCTGCTGATGTGGTAGAGGATCTGGTGGAAAATATAATAGTTGTAGACAGTATAGCTGATGCCACACTGCGTATAGACATGCTGATAGAGCATGCTGCATTCAGCATAGCTCCAGAGCCTAATATACTGCCAGTACACAATATGGTACTGCATCTGACGGTGAAAGTGGGTGACTATTATCTACAAAGAGAAAGATGTACTCTCAATGATGCTCTGGAGTGGGACTACCTGCCACTACCTATAGATCCTGAAGCTGTAGAGATAGAGTACAGTGATATGCAGTGGGTAGATACACCTGCGGTATGTGAGGTGATCCTGACTAAACAGGTGCAAGCTATAGTGTTTGGAGGCAATGCTAGTTTTAAGACTCGTACTGAGATAGAGCTGGAGACTCCACCGTTGATAGAGTCAGGAGAGCTGAGTGTAAGGTTGCAATATGCTGAATCTATACGTCCAACTATCAATATCAGAAAGACCACAAGAAAAGCTGGAACCGTAAGCGAGGTTACGATAACTAATGCTACGTTGCCAAACAGTGCGACCAAAAAGGAAAAGGTAGATCGTCTTGTAAAGGTAAAAGGAGATGGTAGGGCGTTTGAGTTTAATCAGCTCAGTCCAGGGGGAGATCAGTATAGTATTGATAATGTTAATAACAAAGTGATCCTGGCTACTCCTGTGAGTGGAGGGTTTTTTACGAAAGGGAATGCTGAGGTGGAGATAGAAGAGCATGGTCAGCCTATAGGTCTAGGTGGTCAAGGGCAGGACTATAGTGATACAAGTAAGTATCGCTTTTCGTACGAGACACTAAAATTCAGTATTAGTGTAGATAGTGAGGATAGTAATAGGAATGTAAGTGATAATGACTACAGGGCTTATCTGGCAGAGAATAATGAGAATAACAGAGCTACAGTAGAGGAGGAGATGAGGCTGGGAGATGTGCCTAATGGTGATAGCATACACAGGTTAAGGAGGGTGGATGGTATAGAGTATGTAGATACGGAGTTGTGGCAGCAGAATGGTGTAGGGGCATCAGAGACGATACTACAGCATAAGGCAGATGTGATGGCACAATTCAGAGAGAGGCTGATCAAGGTGCTCACATGTAGTATACGGCACTATGCTACAGCTGATCTGATAGAGCCCGATACCATAGTGACGTATGATGGTGTAGACTATATCATGATGGGAGGAAGGTATGACTGCTGGCAGTCGATATTCACTGGAGTATTCGTAGAGATATCGAGAGAGGATACACCAGGTACTACGATCAAGGATAGTGGTATAGTAAAATCCTTGGGATCTGGTAATATCATCATAGGTGCTAATAATACATCAGTGACTAATCAAGGAGGAGAGGACAGTGTAGTGATCTCGGTAGATGGTCTGATCACTCATACTACAGCTCCTACTACTCAGGGAGTGAATAATGGTATCACTGTACAGGCTGTAGGAGATACTGGCCTGGTAACAGGAGATACGATCATCCTGGTGAATCCAGTGACAGGTCTACGTGCTGAGGTGGTGCTGACAGAGGATCTGGTAGAGGGTGATAATAACATAGTGATCTCAGAGGTACTGGTAGATATATTTCCAGAAGGCACACTGGTACTAGCTCCTGAGCCTGTGAGAGATGGAGGTCTGAGAGAGATCCTAATTAAAGATGTGACTGGTCTGTACCTGGATCTGACAGACAAGGCAATACCTAATGAGGGTGATTATGAGGACTATGAGCTAAATGAGCTGGTACAGCTGGAGCGTAACGGTACAAGGCAGCTCTACGATAGTGCTCTGACTGACTACAGGACTTATAAGCTGGACTCTGCTAATGAGAGAATCGTTTTAAACGAACCAGCGGTTATTGATGAATACTTTGTTATTAAAATATAAAGATATGGCTCATGAGATATGGAGGACGTGTGATAAGTGTGGATCTTCTTTTGACCTCAGAGATCCTGGTGGGTGCATGATATGTGAGAATGGGAAGCGGCTGGACGAGGATAAGTTGACGACTTATGGGGGTATGGAGGGAGTAGAGAAAGAGTTGCAAGAGGAAAGAAGGATGAGAATAAAGAGAGATAGGGTGCTGCTGGGATATAGGAATAGGTTGGTGGGTATGTACAGAAATAGGAGATTTAAAAAATAAGGATAGTATGAAACGAAGAAGGGGATTGAAGTCTGAGATAGCTAGGGAATATGTAGAAAAACATAGTTCTGGCAATAAGCTGCGATTAGCAAAGCTGATATATGCTGAAAATAAGGAAGTATACAAAAATGTAGAAGATGCCAGGCGGTCTGTCAGATATGTGACTGGAGCTGTAGGAGGTAAGTCAAGGAAGTATGTGCCTGATTCAGAGGTGAAAATAAATAAGCAGTTCTCCTGGAATAAGATACCTGAAGGAGAGAAGCAGCTGGACTGGGATAGCCCTGTGATCGTTAAAGGTAGAAAGGTGTTGGTGCTCTCTGATATTCATGTGCCATTTCAAGATAAGGATGCTCTGATATTGGCACTAGAGTATGGTAAAAAGGTGGGTATAGATGCTCTGTATCTCAATGGGGATATCATGGATGCTTATCAGATCAGTAGGTTTTTGAGAGATCCGAGGCAGAAGAACTTTAAGGAAGAGTTGATGATCACCAGGGAGTTGTTAAAGACATTTAGAGAGTACTTTGGTGATAAGGTGGAGATCTACTATAAAGTAGGTAATCATGATTTTCGGTATGATCAGTACATGCGATCCAAAGCCCCTGAGCTGTATGGCATCATGGAGTTTAGTCTGGAGAATATGCTGAATCTCAAGTCGCTGAATATTCACTTTGTAAAAAATAAGGAGTGGGCTAAGATAGGGAACCTTATCGTGGCTCATGGACATGAGGCTGGCCGAGGATTCACTAATCCTGTATCAGCATCCAGAGGTATATTTTTGAAGTCAGTGCAGACTATACTGATAGGTCACTATCACCAGCCATCCAGCTATACTAATAATACCTGGGATGGATCACCTATCACTACCTGGAGCACAGGCTGTCTCTGTGATCTGCATCCAGAGTATGCTCCTAAGAATAACTGGAGTCATGGATTTTGTACGGTGGAGCTGGTGGGAGCTGATGGGGCCTTCGTGGTGGAGAATAAGAAGATCTGGAATGGCAGGATAGTGCCTGTATAGTGCAGAATGTGTGGTTAATCCAAAGATTCAAAATAGATCTTATATAGGGCCTCGGCCCATCTGTTTATACCTCTCCCACCAGACATGTGTAGAGACAATTCGCTCCTGGTGATCTCAATATTATAATTTTCTCTGAGCCACCTGATGAAGTCTATAGCTCTCTTGCCATGAGTGGTGAATAGTGCTGTCAGTGCGATGTGATCCATAGTATAGATGTTTTCTGAAAGCAAATATACACCAATATCATCTAATAGTAAACTTAGCATTGAAAGTATCACATGATTATGATGTGATATAGGGATGGTAGATTTTTGCGTAATGAAGATCATGAGGGTAAAAGAGAAAGAGTCCAGGCAGACCATTTGGAAAAGAAAACCACAGAAGAAATGAAAAAGATAATGTTAGTCTCTATTCTCTGCTCTCTTTTTTCTATTCTGAGATCCCAAGACGTAATACTCATAGACTCAGACAGAGACTCACTCTATGGCAATGTATCACCATCTCACCCTCTCTATGATATCAATGATTTTAATCCATGTGTGCCAAATGTAAACAATGCCTCATGTGATTCTCTTCTGTCTAATCCTAATCTAACGGTGGTCTATCAGTATGATAGCACATTTGTAAGAGATACGCTGATCAATGTGGTCTATGATACTACAGTAGTAGTAAATAAGGACACAACATATATAATCATAGATGCTGATACCATCACGATCAATAATGTAGGTCCACAGGGGATCCAAGGCATACAGGGCGAAACAGGTCCAGAGGGGCCTACAGGCCCACAAGGTCCACAGGGTATCCAAGGAGATACAGGCCCACAGGGTATACAAGGGATACAAGGCGATACAGGCCCACAAGGCCCACAAGGCGATACAGGCCCACAGGGTATACAAGGTATACAAGGTATACAGGGCGATACAGGCCCACAAGGTCCGCAAGGGATACAGGGGGAAGGTGGCGATACCGTCAGGATATGCAATGATACCATCACCAGCATCATAAACATCAGCACATTAGTCACACAACTGGTTAATAATCAAGAATTGAGAGACAGCCTGAGTGAATTTGACACATCAGTATATATACTCCAGACCACCTATGACACCACCACCATAGTGAGTAGGGATACCATTGACATATGTAGAGATAGCCTGTATAATTTCATTAATGTAGATAGCCTGGCAAAGCTACTATCAGTCAATCAATTGTTGAGGGATAGCCTCAGTGAATTTGATACCTCGGTATATCTGCTCCAAACTGTATACGATACCACCACCATAATAACAAGAGACACCATAGAAATATGCCGTGACTCGCTCTATAATTTCATCAATGTAGACAGCCTGGTGACCTTACTGGTTAATAATCAAGCTCTAAGGGATAGCCTCAGTGAGTTTGATACCACTCAGTATTTTGTATATAGACTGGATACGATCATGAAGGGTGATAGTATCAGTCCTGGAGTGTTTGAGATGCTCTTTGTTGACAAAATAAGTCAAGACACTTTTAGTCTAGTTACAGATAATATACAAGGTGATCAGGGGCCGCAAGGTCCACAGGGTGTGCAGGGTCCGCAGGGGAATACAGGTCCACAGGGTATTCAAGGTCCACAGGGTATCCAAGGTATCCAAGGAGTGAGTGTAGATAGTGCCTATGTATTAGGAGATAGTCTGTATGTGATAA
>Ga0316201_10001153_pt1 | contig 17257 bp, 18 predicted proteins | sample CS6wburrow_MG_FD_204516 | JGI IMG/M metagenome (GOLD analysis project Ga0316201, IMG submission 204516) | Coastal sediment microbial communities from Delaware Bay, Delaware, United States - CS-6 worm burrow | ecosystem: Environmental > Aquatic > Marine > Coastal > Sediment | place: USA... | reverse complement strand
AAGCTCAGCAGCAATGTCAGCGCGCCGAAGCGCAAGATTCGCATCGCCTATCCCCCGTCCGGGGTTCCTCCACCGGAACCGCCCAAGTCGATGATCCACTGTCGAATAACCTCGACGTCGCTGTCGGGGAGGCTGAGCGGTGGCATCTGAGAATCACAAATGCCAATCGTGCCCAGGACTTTGTCGAGCAGGTAGCTGCTGTTCGGATCTCCGGCCACGACCAGGATTCTGCTTTGGCATCCGATCCCCATCGCGTTGACATCCACTACTCGAGAGTCGACGCCGGGCGAGAGCAGGTCGAGACCAGAGGCTGGCGTCACATCGTTGTGGCAGCCGAGCGTGGCGCAGCTTTCCTCGAACACCGTCTCGACGTCCTTGGGTACCGTCCCACCATCGGTGAAGGCGTTCGGGTCCGACAGGCTCCCCTGACAGCCCGCAACCAGCCAGGCCGACCCCAACGCAAACAGTAATGGAGCAAGGCGTATCATCCCGCTCGCTGATCCCCCCGAATCATCCATAAAAGCTTAGTAGCCTATGGCACCTCTCGTCGAGTTGTGCAGTATTTTTGTGTAAGCCAGCTGGTTCAAAGTCGATTGAGCGCCCAGTCGTAGGGCTGAAAAACCAGCTCAAATTCCGATGCACGGGCCCGTTCGAGCTCGGCGGCCGCCTCTGGCGTGGCGAATGCCAGGATGAAGTCCACGATCGTGGCGGGCCGGCCCAGGCGCCGCGCGTGCTCCTCGAAATCGGGCTTGTACCAATCGAAGATCGCCGACAGATGGATCTCCTCGGCCTCGCGGTCGACGCGAACATGGGCCGGGTTCGAACAGAATGCGCGGGTGACCGCATCTAGCTGCTCATCGAGCCGCGCGGGTTCGAAGGCGTAGGGCATGAGAGCCGGACAGGACTTCGACGCGCAGTTGATGGCGGCATGGATGCGCGCGTCGAGGAAGCCACGGATGTCCTCGTTCTCGAGGTCGTAGAGATTGGTCTCAGTCCCGTCGAGCGGTAGTCGGAGGCCGTAGAAGAAGCCGAACCCCGCCCTCGGGTCCAACCAGCCGCGAACGTCGTGCACCGTGTCGATGGGCCAGTTCTCGACGACGGCAAACAAGACGAGCGCGTTGTAGGCGTTGATGTAGTAGCTCAGGCGCTCGGCATCGGTCGTGAAGCGCTCCGGCGTCGTCCGTGGTCCGACGGATCCGAGCGTCGCAATGAATCGTCGGAGCTCGTCCTCGTCCGTCCGCACCGCGCTGTAGTCGACTCGTTCTCCCCGCACCCAGCGGCCGAGGGCGGTGTTCCACCAGCTGTAGTCGAAGCCGCCGGCGGCTTGCTCTAGGGGCTTGGCGTCGATCTCGATCGAGCGCATGCCGAGCGCCTTGACGGTGAGGATGCCGGTCACCCCGATGACGAGCACGATCAGCAGCGCAACAGCCCACCAGCGCCCATACCAAGGCTTCGCACGCGCATTCACATCCGGAGTATTGCATGAGCCAGCGAATCGTTACATGCATTCGCCCGTCGGCATGTCGAGCATCACGATCTGGCACAATTCGCGCTGCAGCAAGTCGCGTCAGACCTTGCAGCTCATTCGGGATCGTGGCGTCGAGCCAACGATCGTCGAATATTTGAAGACCCCGCCCTCGGCAGCAGAGCTTGCTGACGCTCTCGGAAAGCTCGGAATCGAGCCAAGGGCGCTGATGCGTAAGAAGGAAGCTCCGTATGAGGAGCTAGCCCTCGCAAATGAAGGGCTGAGCCGGGTCGAGCTCATCGACGCGATGGTCGACAACCCCGTCCTCATCGAGCGTCCCGTCGTGTTCGTAGGCAAGCGTGCCGTTCTGGGTCGCCCGCCGGAGAACGTGCTCGCGCTGCTCGACTAGTCCCCTCGCTGCAGCCACGGGCCCTAGCGGCTCAATCGAAAGCCGAACGCACTGCAACTGCGCGGAGGTCCGACACCACGAGGCTTGCGCCGGCGGCCTCCAAGGCAGCGGCATCGTAGCTGCCCGTGCTCACCGCGACGCAGCGCGCTCCGATCGCACGGGCTGCAGCAACGTCGTGGGGCGTGTCGCCGATCACGACGACCCGGGCGCCCCCGTGTCTAGCGCCCGTCCGTGCCAATCCTTTGTCGAGCGCAGCGCGAAGAAGCTCGGCGCGGTCGCTATGGTCCGAACCAAAGCCTCCGAACGAAAAGAACGAATCGAGTCCGGCGCGCGCGAGCTTCGCATACGCGGCTGGCTCGATGTTCCCAGTTCCGAGGCCCAGAACCAGGTCGTCACGCTCACGGAGCTCAGAGAGCAGCGAGAAGGCGCCCGGCAAGACCTCGAAGGCGCTCGCACTCTCGAGCTCGCGCGGCAGGTGCGCGACATAGCGATGAAGCACATCGTGAATCAAGGCCTCGTCCGCAGCTACGCCGTACTGCCTGAGCGCGGTGCGCACGATCCAGGGATCGGTACGGCCCGCGAACTCGACCGAGTGCAGACTCACCTCCTCCTCGAGATCGTCGAGCACTTCGTCGAGCGCAAGCTCGATCGCGCGCCGTCCGGCACCGCCCGCGCGCAGCAGCGTTCCGTCGATGTCGAACAAGGCAATGATGGGTTGCACGGATCGAATGTAGCAGGCGGGGCTTTTCATAGTAGGCTGCGCCGAACCGATGGACCTCCACCTTCTCGCCAAGCTCCCCCTCTGGCTTGCCGCGTTCCTGCTCTCGCTGACCTGTCACGAGGCGGCGCATGCGCTGGCCGGCAAGCTCGGAGGCGACTCGACCGCGGCAGCGCAGGTGACGCTCGACCCCTTGCCGCACATTCGCCGGGAGCCCTTTGGCGCGCTGGTGGTTCCGATCCTGTCGTTCTTGCTGCAGGGCGGCGGCTGGATGATCGGCTGGGCAAGCGCGCCCTACGATCCCTCCTGGGCTAGCCGGCACCCGAGGCGAGCTGCCGGCATGGCTGCGGCCGGTCCAACCGCGAACTTCGCGTTGGCTTTGCTGGCCGCGCTGGCCATGCGCGTCGGGATCGCGACCGGCTACTTCTCGCTGCCCGCGGGCGGACTGAGTCTCGAAACCCTGGCCGTCGCACCAGCTGGGGTCGCTCAGGGGCTCGCTCTATTCTGCAGCGTGCTCTTTTCGATCAATCTGATTCTCGGCTGCTTCAACTTGATCCCCCTGCCCCCTCTCGATGGATATGCGATCGTGCCGATCGTTCTGAATGACCGAATGCGCCAGAAATGGTTCAGCATGTTCTCCGGCGGCGGCGCGCTGATGGGCCTGATCATCGCCTGGGTGCTCTTCGACCGACTGATGCCGCCAGTGTTCCAGACTGCCATTGGGCTCTTGTACACCGGCATCTAGACAGCATCTCGTGTTACTCTAACCGCGTGCGGTGGATCGGGGTGATTTTGGGGTGCGCGCTGTGGCTCATGACGCCCACGGCGTTGGCGGACGCGGCGGACGCTCACTACCGGCTCGCGAAGACGCTGCGTTCCGAAGGGCGATACGAAGACGCTCTCGCCGAAATCAACCTCGCAGTGGAGGCAAGGCCGAGCTACGCGCAGGGACATCTTACGCGCGGTTCCATCCTACGGCGGCTCGGCCGCTACGAAGAGGCGCTTGGAGCATTCAAAAGCGCGATCGCACTCGAGCCCAAATACGGCGGCGCATACGGCCAGGCCGGCGCGGCGCTGATACGGCTCGACCGGCCCAAAGAGGCGGTGCGCTACTTGAAGAAGGCGACCGAGCTCGAGCCGAACAATAGCAACCATTGGCTGAACCTCGGCGTGGCGTACCGCAAATCCAAGAACAACGACGCTGCGATTGCGACCTACCAGCAGGCGCTGAAGGTGATTCCGAACGACCCGCCTCTGCTCAACAACCTCGGCGTGGCCCTTCGCAAGGCACAACGCTATGACGAAGCGATCGGGGCGCTGAACCAGGCGCTTGCCGGCGATCCGTACGACGTGGAAGTCGCAAGCAACCTCGCGATCGCCTACCGCGGCGCCAAGCGATACAAAGAGGCGATCCCGATCTACATCAAGGCCATCGAAATGGGCGACGGCGCACCGCCCGAGCTCTTGTACGACCTCGCGTCCTGCTACGAGAAGGTCGGCCAGACCAAGGCGGCGATCGCAACGTTCAAGCGCTACATCAACGCCACCGAAAAGAGCGACCCCGAAGCCGCGCAGCGCGCCCGACAGGCCATCGGGAACCTCGAGCGCCGGTAGCGCCGCCGAGCCCGTCAGTCGATGAAAAAGCTGAAGCCGGCCTCGATGCTCCAAGCGTGGTTCGGAGCGTCGGGCGGCATCTTGAAGTACCGGGCCCAGCGGCCGCGCACCTCCAAGCCCATCCAGGAAAGGAAACCGTAGCCGAGTCCGGCGAACGCGCCGATCGTGCCGCTGCCCGCGACATAGGTCGGCAAGGGGACGCCGACGTAGCCTCCGGTGAATGCACCCGAGAGGCGAAGCTTCTTGATGTTCCCGCGCAGAGCGATCATGGCTCCGCCGCCGAAGCCGGGGTTGTCGAGCGGCCAGGATTTTCCGATCCATTGGAAGTAGCCGCCCAGGTGCAGAGGCCCGGCAATGCCATAGGAGCCGTCCAGCCAGAGGGTCGGTTGCCACTTCCGCTGACCTGCGAACTTCGAAACAGTCGCACCGAAGACTCCGTCGAAAACGACCAGGTCCGTGGCGTCGGCTGAAGCCGGCTGCGTGAGACCCAGGGCGGCGAGCGAGCAAAGCAGAACGAACATGGGCGCGAATCGCTTCACGCCCATGCCTGTTACCACAGCTCGGCGAGCGCCTCGCAAAACCTGCGAGGCTGCTCGGGCTCAGTTCGCGGTCGCCGTGATGATCCCGTCCGCGACGTCGAACTTCTTGAGGAACTCGGTGCGGGCTTCTTTCATGTGGCTGACCCACTGCTGGTAGTCGCTGTGCCGCCCGCGAGCGTCGTAGAAGCGCTGCGGATTTAGAATCTCGGGCGGGACCTGCTCAACCAGGGCCGCGTTCTCCGGTGCATCGACGTCGACGATCTCGTAGCCGAAGTCCGGGTCTTTCTTCCACTTGATCTTCTCGCTCAGCAGCGCCTCGAGCATCGCGCTCGAATGCCGGATCTTGATGTTGAGCGCCTTGCCGTCTTTGACGTCGTGGGCCTCGCCGCCGATGTAGCCGGTGTTCATCAGCCACATGGTGACGCCGGGCATGGTTGCCGCGAGCTCCGCAAAGCGCTTCGCCTGAAGACCGTGTTTCGCTGGGAAAAACGGCTGCGTGAACGGCGACCGGGTCTTGCCCCGCTCCTTGCCCGCCGCGCTGGTCTTGGAGGTTTCGCCGAGCATGAAGTAGCCGGCTGCCTGCTCGGGTGAGGTGAAGCGGATGATGCCGGGCGTTGCCGCATCGTAGCCTTCATCCCGATTGAGGATGCCCATCGACTTCACTTGCGGGATCGACTTGAGGTCTGCGGCATCGGGGATCGAGCTCAGGGGCACGATCGAACGGCCGTTCTGCGTCCAAACGACGAAGTCCCATCCGTCCGCAGGAATGCCGTGGCTGTCGACCAATTCGTCGATCTTCACGTCGCCCGCAATGTACTTGTCGACGTTGCTCTTGTCTGCGCCCGTGGCGACCAGGATGTCACGAAGCCGGGCGACTTCATCGGTCGAGAGCACGCCCTTGGTGAAGTGGAACGAGCCATCGGCCTCGAGGAACACGTTCTCGACCCAGGCTTCCGGACCGATGGTCGCCTCGTATAGAACCGGCTCAGTCTCGAGCGAAAGGCCGTCGGTTTTGGCGAAGCAGCCGTTCTCGGTGATCGTCAGGGCGCCGTGCGGCCAGAGCGTCACCATGTCGTCCTGAATCGGCTCGGTGATGTCGCCTTGCTTCGAGAAGGTGGTGGTCGTCTTGCCGGTGCCCGACAGGCCCATGATCGTCATGGTGACCTTGTCGCCACTCCTTGCCGTGACGGCCTTGGCACCCGCGTGAAGAACCAGACCGCCCTGCTGGTAGACGTAGTGGTTCAGCATTCGAAGCACGCCCTTTTTGGACTCTCCGAAGTAGTCAGCGCCCATCACGTGCGTCGTGAAGTTCTCCATGTCGACGATGATCGCCTGACGACCCGGCATGTCCTCGAGGAAGAGATCGGGCGTATAGATGAGACGGAAGGTCGGCTTGAACGGCTGTGCGAGCTGCTCCTTGCTCTCCACGTCGGAACGCGGGAAGGCGAGGATCTGCTGCATGCCTGCGATGTTTGCGCCTTCGATCGTGTACAGCCAGGTCGTGCCGAACGCGCCGTTGCCGAGACCCGAGTAGCCGTCGATGGCGATGAGCTTGCCCTTGTCGGCGATGTACTTCGCCTGCCGCTCGATCAGTCCACGAGCCTTGTCCGGATCGATGATCTGGTGGCTCCAGCGATCTTGGGTATCGATGATGTACGTGTACTTGGCCATGCGCGCCTTGTTGCGCGTGACCTTGTTGATGCTGCCGACGGCGGTCTTCTGAACGCAGGGAGTGTGCGCAAGTGCCAGCTCGCGGAGCTCAGCCTGACCTGGGTTCTCGATATACTCGACGTCGAAGGGACGGGGGTCTGCGGTCGCCATAATCTCTCCGTTTCCGTCTTGAGCACTGGGAGCAAAACGCCTCATGAGCAAGCTCCAACAGTGTCATATGAGCATGTTTTTCGGCGGTGTCCAGAGCCGACGGGAGTTGCCGCCCAGCGGACAGGCAGTAAGGTGCACTGCGTGCGCCCGCTGCCGCTAAATTTTCGCGATGCTTCGGGATCTCAGCAAGCCGCTTGGAACGACTGGCGATGGCAGTCGCAGCACGCCGTGACGACTTTGCAGGCTCTCGACGAGGCCCTATCCCTGACCGAGGCGGAGCGAATTGGAGCCGGCCGTGCGGCGGCTGCTGGGCTTCCGATTTCGATCACTCCTTACTATCTCTCTCTCTGTCACCCCAGCGACCCAAGCTGCCCGATTCGCCGACAGTGCATTCCCCGGGCCGAGGAGGCGATCGCGGTCGAGGGCGACCTCCGCGATCCACTCGGCGAGGAGGCGCACGAGGTCGCCCCTCATTTGGTTCAACGCTACCCAGACCGCGTTCTTCTCGTCGCTACCGACCGCTGCGGGGTGTACTGCCGCTTCTGCACACGATCTCGGCTGGTTGGAGACGGCGGTGGGGCCCGCTCGATGGCCGCGCTCGAGCCCGCGTTTGCCTGGATTGAAGCCCATCCCGAAATCCGCGACGTCATCGTGTCGGGCGGCGATCCCTGCCTGATGTCTACGGAGCGAATCGCGCGATTGCTGCGCCGAATTCGGGAGATCGAGCACATCGACTACGTGCGCCTGGCGACTCGGGCGCCGGTCACCCTCCCCCAGCGAATCACCGAGGAGCTCTGCACGGCGATCCGGGAAAGCCACGAGCGCACTTGGGTGATGACCCATTTCAACCACCCCAAAGAGCTCACCGAGGAGGCGCAGACCGCCTGCGCACGCCTGGCCGACGCCGGCCTGCCGGTGATGAACCAAACGGTCTTGCTGCGGGGCGTCAACGACGAAACCGACACGCTAGAGGCTCTGTTTCGAGGCCTGGTCCGCTCGCGGGTTCGACCCTACTACTTGCTGCAAATGGACCCAGTCAGCGGGACTGGGCACCTGCGGACGGCTTTGCGGCGCGGGGTCGAGTTGATGGCAGCCCTCCAGGGGCGCGTCAGCGGGATCGCGCTTCCGAAGTTCATCGTCGATACACCAGGTGGCCTCGGCAAGGTGCCAATCGGGCCGAATTATCTGGTGAGCGAGAAAGATGGCGTCACGGTGCTCCAGACCTTCCGCGGAGAACTCGTCGAATATTGCGACCCACCCGAGAACTGAAAAGCCCGCTTTCTACGCCTGCCAAGTGGCAAGCCCCGGCTGGTGGCTTTATGAAGCGTCCGCCCGCCGCGCAGGGCACTGAGGAGAACCCATGCAACGAGCCTTAACGCTCCATCAATCGACCGTCGGGAAGAAAGTGATGATGGCCTTGTCCGGCGTCATCATCGTGGGCTTCGTGATCGGCCACTTTTTGGGCAACCTGAACCTGTACCGCGGTCAGGAAGCCCTGGACGGCTACGCCCATATGCTGCAGAGCCTGACGCCGGTTCTGTGGGGCACTAGGCTGCTCCTGCTCTTCGCCTTCGGCGTGCACATCTGGGCGGCGTTTTCGCTCTGGCTGCGCAACACCAAGGCCCGCGGCTCGCGCTACAAGAAGCGCCAGGACCTCGCGACCGATTATGCGGCGCGCACGATGATCTGGTCGGGCCCGATTCTGCTCGCGTTCGTGGTTTACCATTTGCTGCACTTCACGATCCTCCCCGCGCATCCGGGCGAGGTCTATCGGAACGTGGTCGAAGGCTTTCAGGTCCCATTGATCGCAGGCGTCTACATGGTGGGCATGGTCGCGCTCGGCTTGCACATCTACCACGGCATCTACAGCGCGTTTCAAACGATGGGCGCGAACCATCCTCGCTACAACTCCTTCCGCCGCGATCTAGCCATCGCGATTTCGGCTGCGATCACCGTCGGGAACCTTTCGTTCCCCATCTCGGTGCTCGCTGGTTTCGTCACACTGTAAGGGTCGCCATGGAACTTCGATCGAACGAACCGACCGGTCCCATCGAGCATCGCTGGGAGAAGCACAAAGAGGCGAACAAGCTCGTCGCCCCGGCCAACCGCCGAAAGTACACCGTCATCGTAGTGGGCAGTGGGCTCGCTGGCGGCGCGGCAGCCGCCTCGCTCGGCGAGATGGGCTACAACGTCAAGTGCTTCTGCTATCAGGACAGCCCGCGACGAGCGCACAGCATCGCCGCCCAGGGCGGAATCAACGCCGCAAAGAACTACCCCAACGACGGCGACAGCGTCTACCGGCTCTTCTACGACACGGTCAAGGGCGGCGACTTCCGCGCGCGCGAATCGAACGTCTACCGGCTCGCCGAGCTCAGCGTGAACATCATCGACCAGGCGGTCGCCCAGGGCGTGCCGTTTGCGCGAGAGTACGGCGGCACGCTGGCCAACCGCTCCTTCGGCGGCGCACAGGTGTCCCGTACCTTCTACGCGCGCGGCCAGACGGGCCAGCAGCTCTTGCTTGGTGCCTATCAGGCCCTCAGCAAGCAAATCGAAGAAGGCACCGTCGAGATGTTCCCGCGTACGGAGATGCTCGACCTCATCGTTCACGAAGGGCGCGCCCGGGGCATCGTCACGCGCGACATGACGACCGGCGAGGTCAGCCCGCACCTCGCGGACATGGTCGTGCTGTGCACCGGCGGCTACGGCAACGTCTTTTACCTTTCGACGAACGCCAAGGGCTGCAACTGCATGGCGGCCTGGCGCGCGCACCGGCACGGCGCCGCGTTCGCGAACCCCTGCTACACGCAGATCCATCCGACCTGCATTCCGCAGGCGGGCAGCTACCAGTCCAAGCTCACGCTGATGAGCGAGTCGCTTCGCAACGACGGTCGGGTCTGGGTTCCTCGCAAGAAGGAAGACGTCACCAAGCGCCCCGAGGACATCCCCGAAAAGGATCGCTACTACTACCTGGAGGAGCGCTACCCAGCGTTCGGCAACCTCGTCCCGCGGGACGTGGCGTCGCGCAACGCGCTCTACGTGACCAACGACGGCTTGGGCGTGGGCCCCGAGGTCGATGGCGAGCGCCGCGGCGTTTACCTCGACTTCGGCGATGCGATCAACCGGCTCGGTGAGGATTTGATCCGGGAGCGCTACGGCAACCTCTTCGAGATGTACGAGCGCATCACAGGCGACAGTCCCTACAAGACTCCGATGCGCATTTACCCGGCGACGCACTACACGATGGGCGGCCTCTGGGTGGACTACAACCTCCAGACCAGCATTCCTGGGCTATTCGCGGGCGGCGAGGCCAACTTCTCCGACCATGGCGCGAACCGGCTCGGCGCCTCGGCGCTGATGCAGGGCCTGGCCGACGGGTACTTCGTCTTGCCGTTCACGGTGGGCAACTACCTCGGCGAGGTTCGTGCCCTGCCCCCGCTCTCAGAAGACCATGCGGACGTGACCCAGGCTGTCAGCGCGGTACGAGAGCGTATTCACAAGCTCATGAACGCGCCCGACCCCAAGCACGCGCCGGAGTACTTCCACCGCAAGCTCGGACAGATCATCTGGACCAAGTGCGGCATGTCCCGCAGCAAGGCGGGCCTCGAAGAAGCCTTGCGCGAGATTCCGAAGCTGCGCGACCAGTTCTGGCGCGAGGTGAAGGTCGTGGGAAGCGGCGAAGAGCTCAACCAGACCCTCGAACGAGCCGGCCGGGTTGCTGACTTCTTCGAGCTCGGCGAGCTGATGTGCCTCGACGCCCTGAAGCGCGAAGAGAGCTGTGGCGGCCACTTCCGCGAAGAACACGAGGAGAACGGAGAGGCTCTCCGTGACGACGAGAACTTCCAGTACGTGGCGGCCTGGGAATGGACCGGGAACCCAAGCGAGCCCCGGCTCCACAAAGAGCCGCTGTCCTTCGAATACGTCAAGCCCAGCAAGCGAAGCTACAAGTAAGGGGCCTATCGATGAGTGAAGAACTACTGAATCTGACTCTCCACGTCTGGCGCCAAGACGGCCCAAGTGATGCCGGACGCTTCGAAGTGCACCAGGCCAAGGGCATTTCGACGCACATGTCGTTCCTCGAGATGCTCGACGTCGTGAACGAAAATCTCATCGAAAACGGCAAATCTCCGATCGCTTTCGACCACGACTGCCGAGAGGGCATCTGTGGCATGTGCGGATTCGTGATCAATGGCGTGGCACACGGGCCACAGAAGCTCACCACCACATGCCAACTCCACATGCGGCAGTTCAACAACGGCGACGAGCTCTGGCTCGAGCCCTGGCGCGCAAGCGGCTTCCCGGTCCTCAAAGACTTGGTCGTCGACCGGAGCGCGATGGATCGCATCATCCAGGCCGGTGGCTACATCTCGATCCGCACAGGCAGCGCATCGGAAGCCAACGAGCTCGCCGTGCCGAAGGCGGTGTCCGACCTCGCCATGGACGCGGCGGAGTGCATCGGTTGCGGCGCCTGCGTCGCGGCCTGCCCAAACGCCTCGGCCAGCCTCTTCACGGCTGCGAAGATATCTCACCTTTCATTGCTGCCGCAGGGCCAAGCGGAACGTCAGGACCGTGCCCGAAAAATGGTGGCGCAGATGGACGCTGAGGGCTTCGGTAGCTGCACGAACCACGGCGAGTGCGAAGCGGCTTGTCCGAAGGGCGTGAGCCTGCGTTGGATCGCGCGGATGAACCGCGAGTTCGTGCGCTCGATGGTGAAAGCCGACGCGCCGATCAAGAGCCGCGAGCGCTAAGCGCGCCGGCTGTCCCAAACGAAGCGGGCGATGATGCCCAGCACCGCGATGACGGTGAGGATCAAGGTCGCTACGGCGTAGCGTTGCGCCAAGTCGCGAAGCACATCCCAGTTGTTGCCGACCGCGTAGCCCACCGCCATCAGGAGCGCGTTCCAGAGGGCCGCCGAGATGCCGCCGTAAATGAGCACCGGCGCAAGGTTCATCCGCGACAGGCCCGCACCCACGAAGAAGAAGGCGCGAAGCGCCGGCAAGAAACGATTGGCGGCCAGGTACATCGGCCCGTGTTTGTCATAGCCTCGACGCACTGCGTCGAGAGCCCGTGTTGCGCCCGGCGTCCTCAAGAACGAAGGCCAACTGGCCTCGTGATTCGCAAGCCAGACGCCGAAGCCCCAGGCCAGCACCCCACCGATCAGCGCGCCCAGGGTCATCGCCAGGTACACGAAACCCCAATGCAATTGCGCACGAACCGCCAAAGCGACGGCGAAGAGTGCAACGGTATCCCCCGGTATGGGCGGGAAGACGTACTCGATCGCAGCAGCTGCGGCGACGAGCGCGTAGGCCCAGAACAAGGAACCGTGCTCGAGTGTGTGCAGAAATTCGTCAAGCATTCGAACAGCACATAGGCTTGCGACCAGAGTCGATGTAGCACATTGCCCGCCTCGACATCAGCGCCCGATGAGTCAGTCTACTTCAACGCAAGGTTAGAATCGTGGCGAGCGGAGATGCATTGGTTTCAGTCCTTCAACGCCCCAACGCACGGGTCGAGGACGTTGCCATTCTCATCGCCAAGGAAGCCAACCCCTTGCTGGACGAGTACACAACGCGCCGCAGCCTCGACGGTCTTGGCGCCGAAGCCTTGATTCGACGCGGCCTCCGCTCGAGTCCGGAGCGCGACGGAAGGATCCTCGCGGAGCTGCTCTTCGAAGAGCTCGGCTTCGAAGGGGAGCGCGACGACTACTACAACCCATACAACAGCTACCTCGACAAAGTGATGATTCGCCGCAAGGGGATTCCGATTTCGCTTTCGGTGCTCACCATGGCCGTCGGCGAGCGCGCGGGGATGGATGTCGAAGGCGTCGGCTTCCCAGGTCACTTCCTGGTTCGCGTCGGCGGGCCGGACGGCGTCTACCAGGATCCCTTCCATGGCGGCGACTTGCTCGATGGTCACGGTTTGCGAAGACTCGCAGCGGAGTTCCTCGGCGCAGAGATGGCCTTGCACCGGAGCTACCTCGAGCCGGTGGACTGCCTCACGATTACGATCCGCATGCTCGCGAATCTGAAGAACGCGCATCGCCGCCAAGGCGACTACGCGCGGGCGATGCTGGCGTGCGACCATTTGGTCGAGCTGACGCAGGCACCCGAGCACCGGCGTGACCGCGGTCTCCTGGCCCACGCCCTTCGAACCTATGGCGCCGCTTCTGAGGACCTGGCTGCCTACCTGGAAGCTCGACCAGACGCCAAGGATGCTCACGTGGTCAGCCAGGCCCTGGCAGAAGCTCGACAGCAGGCCGACCTGGTTCTGCACTGATTGCAGCAGTTCTTCTGCCCGGCCGCTTTACAGCGGCCGATGGCGTGCAATGACTCCGCCCGACTGGTGAGTCGCATGTCGATCGAATCTCTCAAAGCCCTCTTTCGGCCCGAGCTCGATGAGCTTTCCGCGTACCGGGTGCCCCCTGCCCCGCCGGCGGTGAAGCTCGACGCAAACGAGAGCCCGTTTCCACTGCCCCCCGAGGCCCGTGCTCGCCTCGCCACGGCGCTGCACAGTACTGAGCTCAACCGCTACCCCGATGGGCGCGCGTGCCGCCTGCGCGATGCGCTTTGTCGCGGCCTCGGCGGGAGCGCCGACGAGTACGTCCTCGGCGCCGGCTCCGATGAGCTCATCGGCTCGCTGGCAACCGGACTATGCCGACCGCGGGCTGGTGCCAAACGTCCGGTCGTCGTCTTTCCCGAGCCGACGTTCGTGATGTACGGGATGACCAGCCGCGTGCACGGATGGGACCCTGTTGGCGTGCCCCTCGATGCGAACTGGGACCTCGACGCGGAGGCCATGGCCATTGTGCTGGATCAGACAGCCCCGAACCTCGTGTACTACGCAAGCCCCAACAACCCGACCGGCAATTGCTTTTCGCGCGAGAAGATCCAGGCGTTGGTCGAATCCTTTCCAGACACACTGCACGTGATCGATGAAGCGTACGGTGCGTACTCCGGACAATCGTTTGCAACCTTTGCTGAGCAGCACGACAACTGCGCACTGATGGGCACCCTTTCGAAAGTCGGCTTTGCCGGGATTCGGGTTGGCTGGGTGCGAATCCACGAGGGGCTCTCCGCCGAGCTCGAGAAGGTCCGTCAGCCGTTCAACTTGAATAGCGGTTCGCAGGTGGTGGCGACCATGGCGCTCACCGACCTCGCCCCGCTGCTCGAAGAACAAATCACCACCATCGTCGCCGAACGAGAGCGCCTTGCCAATGCGCTCGACGCCTACGATGCGCTACACTGCTTCCCGAGCGGCGCGAATTTCCTTCTGGTTCGGTACGCGGGAGACGTTCCCGAGCTCTGCGCGGCGCTTCTGGAACGCGAGATCGCCGTTCGACAGTTTTCGAGTGGGGATTCGCGGCTTCGAAGCTGCGTCCGGATCACCATTGGCACCCCTGAAGAGAACCTGCGCCTCCTCGAGGCGCTCCGCGATATACTGGACTGAGCGATGTCGGTAGCACGAGAGGTGAAGCCCGATCGGGCCATTGAAGCGTTGAGCTGGGCGGCCGATGTCGCCGCAGACCCGACGCTTGCCGAACAGCGGCCAGAGCGCCCTGCCCCCGCGGAGTGGCGCGCAGTGCCCGTCTCGGTCTTTCGCGATCAGATGGATCGCCTGCTCACCTCCAAGCATCCGGAGCCCGGGCTCGATGCGATCGAGTCGGTCGGTTGCCTCGACGTGTGGCTGCCCGAAGTCGCGGCCATGGTCGGTTTTGGCGACAACGAATGGCGACACAAAGATGTCTGGAAGCATACCAAGCAAGTGGTGAAGCAATCGGTTCCCCGCCTCGAGGTTCGCTGGGGCGCGCTCCTGCACGACATCGGCAAACCGAGGACGCGTCGGATCGATGATCGTGGCAACGTGACCTTTCATGGGCACGCGGAAGTCGGCGCGTCGATGTTTCGCAAGCGGGTCGCCGATCGGATCGGCTTTGCGGGGGCCGAGCGCGAGCGGGTCCAGTTCTTGATCTTGCACCACCTTCGCGCGGCGCAGTACGACGACAGCTGGACCGACGCGGCGGTTCGGCGATTCTACAAGCAAATGGGCGACGGGCTTCGGGACTTGTTGGATCTGAGCCGGGCGGACATCACGACGAAGCGACCGGAGAAACGGCGCCGCGGCGTGCAACAGATCAGCCTCCTCGCCAAGCACATTCGCGACCTCCAAGAGGAGGACAGCAAGGTGGCGCCACTGCCCAAGGGCCTCGGCACGGCAATCATGAACGAGTTCGGTGTGCCTCCATCCAAGCGCCTCGGTGACTTGATGAAGCAGCTGGCGGCGGCTGCGGAGGCCGGCGAGGTCGAAGCCGGGCACTCGGCGGACTACTACATCGCGTATCTAGCCGCACACCGGGACGTGTACGCTTTGGACTGAGGTGACCGAGATTCGAATCGCCACCCTCGCACCCAAGCTCATTGTGGACGAAGGTCCTCAACGCCTGGAATCGAAGTGTCCAGAAGCTCAGCAACAACACCTTGGGGCTCGGGCAGCTGGTCCGGCCGGTGCTCCTGCCAAACGTGCCGGGCGTGTTCACCGAATACGCGCAGCCAGAGACGGTTCGCGACGAACTGCGCGCCCGTCTGACATCAAGAAGATGCAGCCCTGGGCCTGCGAGCCCGAAGGACCCCGACAGACCCTCCCTTCAGCGTGCTAGCGCGCCCCGAGTTGGAAGTCGACGATGGCGTCCATGACCTCGTCGAAGCCGGCTTCGCGAAAGCCGGCGCCGCTGACCAGCCAGTCGGTGTGTGGCGAGTCGCGCCCGCCGTGGAAGTGACCGAGGACGTCCAGGTGGTCGGCGGTGCCTGCCCAGAGGATCTCGCCCCAAATCATGCTGGTGGTTGGGACGAGGCCGTCGTTGAAGGAGCTCTCGAGCGCCCGACCGAGGTTGTGTTCCAAGTACTCGCGAGCCTCGGGGCTGGGGTTGGGTGGCGGATAGACTTTCGAGGTGCGTCCCGCGCCCATGTAGAGGGTCGAAAAGACGGCCGCGGAGAGCGCGTTGAGCGGAGATCGGAGGTTCTTTGCAACGCGTAGCGGCCCGGGCGCGGGAGATCGCGTCACGACGCTGCCGTAGCGAAGGTTGGGATTATCCTCGACGCCGGCATTGAAGATGTCCATCGACTCCGGGGTGAGTTGAATGATGGCACCTTGATCGCTCCGAATGCCGTCGAACCATTTGCGAACTTCGGCCTGCCCCTCTTCGCCCAAGAAGCTCAGAAGCAGTGCCGTCGTCTTCTCGAGCAATTTGATCTCCATTCCAAGGGCTTGGTCCATGCGACCCAGGGCGGCGATCACGGGGGTGAGGACGGTCAGCGGCGGCCCGCCTGCTCGTAGCGTCACGTAAGTCAGAAGCGAAAGTGCTTCGAGCAGCCGAGTGCCGGCCATGGTTGTGAAAAAATACGCGAGCGGGGTGCCGTAGTGCGGGGTCGCAATGCTGGTCACCGTTCGAACGCGATCGAACCAGTCCGGAGCATCGGGCCAAGCAGTGGGCGAGGCGAGAAGCCGAACATCGAGGCCTCCGGTCGAATGCCCAACGAGGTGAATCGCCCCTGCATCGTCTGCACAGTGCTGCTGAATCGCATCCATGAGCACCTGCGTACGATGCACGATGGATCCGGTCGGCGGCGAGGACACCAGCACGAACTCGCAAGCCGCCCCACGCTCCAAGAAGCGACCAGCAAGCGCCTCTTCGACGTGCATGAAGTAGTCGAAGCCACCGAGCCGCGCAAAACCAAACAGACCGGGAACCAGAACGATATGATGCCGAGGACGGGACACGAGCTGCAGACTCTATCACGGAGGCCATCCCGGTCCCTTACACGGACACGGACACGGACACGGACACGGACACGGACACTGGCGCTGGCACTGGCACTGGCACTGGCACTGACCCCCAAGACAGCAGGCGGCAGCGCGAGCCCGAAGGGCGAAGCCCGGCGCGAACGCGCCGGAAAGCCCGAGCGAAGCGCCGGGCGCGCCAGGGAGGATTACGGGTGGGGGTGGGCGGGTGGTGTAACCAAACCTAACCACGCCACCAATTAAACACTCCGCCCCACCGCACCCGCGGCAGCACAAGCCGTACGCCGACGCCCGCTCCCCCGCCCACCAACCCGCAACACAGCACCGGCGGCAGCGCGAGCCCGAAGGGCGAAGCCCGGCACGAACGCGCCGGCAAGCCCAAACGAACTAGCGCCGGTAACAGATCTGAAGAACGCCACCGACGCCGCGCGGCTTCACACGAAGCTGCAGCTTCTCGGTGTGAGGAAGCTTGCGCTGATTCAGGTCGACGCCGTAGCGGGCAAGCCTAGTCACCTGTGCGGCGAGGTCACGAATGTCTCGTGAGAGCGTGAAGCCGAGCACCTCGGGTTTGTTCGCGGCTGCTGCGATCACGTAGGGATTCGTCATGCCGAGCACTGTGGCCGGCGCTGCGATCGGCATCGTCTTGATCGCTGGAAGCGGAGTGTCGGCCGAAGCGCTCTTCGCACCGAACAGGGAGGAGATGAATGCGCACAGAAAGCATAGAACCCCAAAGCAAGGGCATCTACGGGAGCCACTTAGCCCCAACTGAACACTCTTTCTCAACCTCTTCCCATCCAAACTATGCCAGATGCCTTACTCTTAATCTAGAAGGGCGAAATCGGACCAAAATCCGTGATCCCTTAGACAGCAAGCTAATCGCTTTGGAGCCGCTTGCAAAG
>Ga0316201_10001152_pt1 | contig 17267 bp, 18 predicted proteins | sample CS6wburrow_MG_FD_204516 | JGI IMG/M metagenome (GOLD analysis project Ga0316201, IMG submission 204516) | Coastal sediment microbial communities from Delaware Bay, Delaware, United States - CS-6 worm burrow | ecosystem: Environmental > Aquatic > Marine > Coastal > Sediment | place: USA... | reverse complement strand
GGAGACTACATGGCGCCTCTGACACTGGCTGTCAAACGACGAAAGGAGTTGCTCGACGCCATCGGCAGGTATAGCGCTGCCGACATCGGGCCGGTGGTGACCAAGGAAGAGCATATGCATTGCGGCCATGGTGTGCGCTTATGGGATCACATAGAGACAGTGTATAGTTTCTTAGGACTGCAAAAAGAGAACTACCCTTTTGTCATTCAACCGTTGACACGCCACTTCAAAGATGTGCGGGTCATCATCGTTGGCGAATATATAGAAGCATATGAGCGCTGTAACCCCGGTAATTTCAGGGGCAACCTCTCGTCTGGTGGAAGCTACTCGGCGTATTCCCTGCTTCCTGCCCAAGAGCAATTTTGCCGTCACGTTATCGATCGCGCACAATTTCCATATGCCCATTTAGATTTGCAGATCATGTCCGACGGGCAGCTCTACATCTTTGAGATAGCCCTCAATGGGGGTATCCAGGGCAGCCGGTTGGATCGGGAAGAACTGGATCGACGCAAAGCTGCCCGGCTCCACCAATTAGCCACACAGGGACCCGGATAATCAGGTTCATGATATCGTTTTAAGGAGGATTAGAACTGTGACACCAACTCGTAATCAATCTATACCCCCGGTGAGTATCATTATGGGAAGCGACTCTGACCTCGATGTGATGAAGGCCGCCGCTGACATCCTGGAGACTCTTGGCATTGACTGCGAAATGACCGTGGCTTCTGCCCATCGAAGCCCCGGGCGGGCAATGCGAATCGCCTCTGAGGCCCGGAACCGGGGCGTTCAGGTAATTATTGCCGGTGCCGGCCACGCGGCCCATTTGGCAGGCGTTCTCGCTGCCCATACCACACTGCCGGTGATCGGTGTGCCCATCGATTCATCTTGTCTTCAGGGAATGGACGCTCTGCTGTCCACGGTACAAATGCCCCCGGGGATCCCCGTCGCCACCGTCTCCATCGGTAAATCCGGCGCCAAGAATGCCGGCATCTTGGCCGCCCAAATGCTGGCGCTATCTGACACGGTAATTGCAGAGCGTCTACTGGCCTATAAAAAGGAAATGGCTGATCAAGTTGAAAAGAAAGCCCAGGCCATTGAAAAGCAACCGGCGTAATGGTTGATGCGCAACCCATAAACTCAAAGCAGCCTGAAATCGACATCATCAACGCAGCCGGGGCCTTGATCCGATCCGGTGGCGTGGTGATCTTTCCCACCAGCGGATTATACGGTGTCGGCGCAGACATCTTCAACGCCGCTGCTGTGGAGCGTGTGTTTCGGATCAAAGGCAGGCCTCGCAACAAACCTCTGCTGGCGTTGATCAGCCACCGTAAAATGCTTTCATGTCTCACGGGATCGATACCCCCGCTGGCGGAGTTCTTTATGGACCGATTCTGGCCGGGAGGAGTGACGCTGGTCATGACCGGCCAAGATCACCTGCCTGCAGGACTTCTTTCCAGCTCAGGCAGGATAGGGGTTCGGTTGGTTGGGCACCCTGTTGCAGCCGCTTTGGTGGATGCTGCGGAGGGTCCCATTACCGGCACCAGTGCCAACCTGTCCGGCGCCAGCGGCTGCGCCGATCCAAAGCACTTGGCCCCGGCCCTGACGGCTGCCGTTGACTGTGTGCTGGATGCCGGCCCCCTGATCGGAGGTGCCGGATCGACCGTGGTGGATATCTGCGGCAGCGTGCCTAAAATCTTAAGGCAGGGCGCTGTAAAATCCAAGGCGGTAATGAGCGCATTTGACGAGTATCAACGGCAGCATGTTGACAATGCAGGCTAAATTGAATATACAGTCGCACTTACCGCCGGAGTGGTGAAATTGGTAAACGCAGCGGACTCAAAATCCGCCGGGCCTTGCGCCCCTGAGAGTTCGATTCTCTCCTCCGGCACCACATGGAATATAGGGGTTATCCATTACCGGGTAACCCCTTTTTTTATAGGGTTTCGGGTGGCGGCATCAACTGATTTTACCTTGCAAGGAACTTGAATGTCGGATTTGTCGATGTGAACAGTGGCCTTTTCGAGCATTTTGTATGTTCTAGCGTATGAATATTCACTGTTTGAGGGACCTTGGCGCCATGTTTTCGCCACCGGCGTGCCCATCCTAATTGGGCTTGCCAATGAATTGACCGACGAAAACTTTTGCCATGAAGATGTCGCTGAGTACGCTGTTGTCCCGGTCGTTATTGCGCTTTTTAGGATTACCTGGTCGTCAGCCGTCAATACAGAATAGATGGGCCTTGCGCTTAGGTTTATTCAGTAAGGGGATCTTGCCTGAATGGCGGTTTAGATACATTGGGCATCTGCTGCACTTCTCCACAAATTTCGGTTATTTATTCTCCTGGTGGCATAGCATGAGGTTGCAGGCGATTGATCGGAGGGGTGGGTTTGTTTAAGACCCCTTCGGCACACACCTGCAGCAACGTGAATAAAATCAAAATCCGATATAAACTATTGGTTTACTGAGTCCTGCCGCATTCCTTTGATGGATGCTTTCAGTTGTTTGATCAAGCCGGCATCAACGCTGGCAGTTCGTATTATGCTTGCCTCATGGCCATGCTGCCTTTATGATGGATTCCAATATTGAACATTCGAAAAGAGGTGATCCATGCAACGTCGTTTTGTAGGTATCGTTGTCTTATTCATCATTGCAGTCGGTGTCGTTCCGGCATGTGCTGCACAAGTGGATTGGAAAGTATACCGAACTCTTGAGTTGGAGAGCGCCCCCCGCGATATGCTGGTTGCTCCTGGTAACCAGCGTGTTTACATCTTGAATGATCGAGGCGAGATCGCCATTTATACATTCAACGGACAGCTAAAAGGGAAAATCATGGTGGGGCCTGATGCACTGCAGATAGAGGCAGGGCCGGTCGATGATATGCTCTTCGTTCTGCGAGAAGGGCGCAACGCCATCGAATCCATCCGCATCACCATAGCAGAGGAGCTGGATATACAGGGGTCGCCGTTTAAGGGAGCCGCTGATGCCCCGGTGACCCTGGCCATTTTCAGTGACTTTCAATGACCCTATTGCGCCCGGCTGGTGCCGGTACTCGAGCAGGTGCTCGAGCGTAACCCTGGTCAAGTCAAAGTCGTTTTCAAACAATTTCCCCTGAGCAGCCACGCATTTGCGGACAAGGCTGCCCGTGCTTCAATAGCGGCTCATCGGATGGGCAAGTTCTGGGAGTTCCACGATTTGCTGTTCAAACATTACAACAAGCTCAACGACCAAAAGATCGAGGAGGTGCGCACACTGATGGGACTGGACGCCGAGCAATTCAAACGGGAGATGGCTTCAGGCCAAGCCAAAGCCCGTGTTGCCGCTGATTTGCGCACCGGGCGGGGAGCCGGTGTTCGCGGCACTCCGGCGGTGTTTGTCAACGGGAAGTTTCTGCGCAACAGATCGCTGAACGGTTTTCAGCAGGCCATCGATGACGCCCTGAGAAAAGCGGGACCATAACGAGTTTAAAAGGAGTGACGCATGTTAACGCGGATTAAGCAATATATTTGGATCGGTCTTGCCATTGCCGTTTTCTACTATTTGCTCAATCACCATTTCATTATATTCAACTATAAGGACTTCGAGATATTGAGAAAAAGCGAGCCGACGCTTGAATACACCTTTTTCAGCCTTAAACAGGTCGAGCCCATGGAGATCCTGCAAATAGATGCCCTGATTGATGCCGGGATCGAAGATGTCATGCTGGACCGGGGGCTCATCACCGAGGAGCGTCTGGATCATTACCTTGACATCATCGAGAAGCTCAAGGCGAGGCAGACAAAATGATATTACCCTTTATCGCCATTGTCCGCTGGCGGCGACGGCGGGGTGCTTGAGACGACGGAATCAGCGGCCGATGTTTTCTCCAGAAAAACGGATACCAGAAAAACAGTGGCAAAGGGCTGGGTAAACAGTGTGCCGACGAAGACGGAACTGCCCACAGCCACCAGCCCGACGAAGAGAATGACCACCACAATATGGTCAGCGACGCCTTCATCCCAGGCCATCTTCCAACTGGTTTTTATGGCGTCGACAATGGTCATCCGCCGGTCGGTCATCAAAGGGATCATGTAGAGGCAGCCGAAGGTGATGGCCAGCAGGATAGCCAGACCGGGCAGGACGAACAGCATGAATCCCACCATCGTCGCGATGAAGACGGCAATGGAGAACCCCAGCAGGGGTAGAAATAGCCGCATCTGCGAAAAAAGGTCTTCCATTTTCGGCTCCCGGCCATCCCGCATCAACAGGATGACGGACTGCACGTAACCGGCCATGACCACCGGCGCCAGAAATCCCAGTGTCAGAAAACTGACCACGAGAGTCACCAGCGTCATCAGGACAAGGATGACGATATGCTTAAGCGTCATATTCCAGGCTGTTTCCAAGTGCATTTTGAAATCCATTCGACGACTCCCTTCCGTTTACCCCAGCGGCAGCATATTGTCTGCCAGTCGGCTTGATGTTTTTTTGAGGTTCTGCGCCATCAGGCGGGCGAGGCCCTTCAGTATGTTGATGCCGATATCGGCGTGCCGTTTCATCAACTGGTCAAATTTCTTCCTGGACAAGCGGACCACCTCAGCATCAGATTTTGCTTTAACCGTGGCCGATCGAGGAAAATTGTCGATCAGGGACATCTCGCCGATGGAGCGGCCGCGGTGCAGGGTTGCAATAGAGGTATAGGTCTCCGGGCCGCTCTTGGTCAGCACATCCAAGGCCCCTTCCTCCACAAAATAGACACAGTCCGCACGGTCCCACTGGTTGAAGAGTGTCTCTCCGCTCTCCAAATGCAACCGCTCCATATGCGATGCCATGGTGGCGATCTCCCCACGGTTCAGGCCATGGAATAGCGGAACATTGCAGATGAAATCTTCAAGTGCTGCGGTGTGATCCGGTGAACCCATGTCAACCCTGTTGTGGTATTGTTTGCCCTGAATCGGTTGTCGCGTGGAGGCCCTCTAAAGATCATGATCAGAACAGGCCACACCTGTATTTACCACAAACCTGTGACAGGGAAAAGTCTCAATAGCATCTGACGGCCAACAGGAGGCCTTTTCACCGCCTGGTCCGGGTGGCCATTCCATCCCCTTTGTGGTAAATAAAACCAGTTGTTATAAACTGAGCCGGGCAGTGCCGCCTCGCCGCCCGACTGTATCGAGCATTGGGGCTGTTTGAATGCGACTTGAATGCCAGGATATCACCTACGGGTACGCCGGGAGCGCGCATCCTGTAATCGAGAATCTCTCACTGGCTATCGACGAACCTGGTTTTCACGCCCTTTTTGGCCCATCCGGGGTGGGCAAGTCTTCCCTGGCCAAAGTGATGGCCAAGATGGTGGAGCCGCAAAACGGCACCATCCGTGTCGGTGGGAACGGACCCGTATTTTATTCCCACAACATGGAACGGCTTCCGGACTGGTCACCCGTGGGCCGGCACATGGACCGCATTACTCCCGATCACCATGTTTCCCTGAGAACTGAGTTGATCGCCGCTTTTGGACTGGAGGCGCTTCTGGGGCATCGTTTTTCGCAGCTCTCTTTAGGCCAGCAGAATCGCATCAACCTGCTGCGCTACCTGGTGCAGGATTTTCAGGTGCTGATCATGGATGAAAGCCTGGCCAATGTGGATGAGCAGACCCGGGAGCAGATCCTGTTGACCATCAAAGGGTATTTTCCTGGTTCCGTTTTTATTTACATCAGCCACAATGTCGGGGAGGTCGCCACCTTCTGCCGTCAGATATGGGTCCTCCGGGACAGGCGCAGATCTCCCCAGGTGCTTCGCCGCATCGGGCTGGATTTTCGGTCGGATCAACTGCTGGATCGCAGTGCTCTTGACCATACGATGCTGGAGATGATGAGTGCTGATTAGGCGCCTGTATCAGTTCCTGATGATTTACTTTTTGGGGGTCGGTGTTTTGCTGGCCCTCAAATACGGCGCCGGGTTGTCCGATTACGTCGTCCCCGGACCGGTACTCATCTGGCGCACCTGCATGGATACCACGGCACGATATCTTTCCGATGTGGCCGACACCCTCTCGGTGGCGGTGGTCGGTCAGGTGCTATCCATCTTATTGGCCCTGCTGGTGGGGATCCTGGGCCGCCAGACATCCTGGTTCGGGTCCTTCATCAAAGCGGCGGCTTATAATGTCCAGGCCTACCCTATTGTGGCCCTGGCGCCCATCATCTTCATTCTGCTGGGAGACGGCTGGCCGGCGCGCCTGCTCATCGCCGCCATGATCTGCTATTTCCCGCTGCTGCTTTCGGTGTTGGGCATCATGTCTGAACCGGTGGTCGATATCGAGCATTTCTACCGGCAGACGGGTCGAATGCGCTGGCAATTGGAAGTCAAGATCCGCGCGTTCGAGAATATCGGAAAATTGACCACCGTCATCGCCGGCAGCGCCACCCTTGCCATGGCGGGCACCATCGTCGCCGAGTTCATTGCCGCCAATGCCGGCATCGGGTATAGCATCCGTATTGCCCTCTACCAGAGCGATCTGGCAAAAATCCTGGTGGCGCTTTTCGTCATCGGCATTACGTTGTCCTTGTATCAAGGGTTTCTGGAATGGTGCGGCCTCCGGGTTAAAAGCGCCTGGATCGGCCAGCCAGGAGAACCCTCGGGAGGAGAGTCGTGAACCGTCTCACACTTCAACAGTTCCTGATGCCCGTCTGGGTTTTGATCTTTGCCTTTGCCGCTGCGGACCAGGCCAGAGCGGTTGATACCGTCGTCTACCGCCTGAAATGGTTGAAAAACATGTCCACGGCAGGGGACTTGGTAGCCAACAGCCTGGGCTATTTCGAAAGGGCAGGTCTGTCAGTGACGGTCAAAGCGGGCGGACCGGAGCGGGATGCGCTCAGAGAGCTGGAGCTGGGACACGCCCATTTTGGCGTGGCCTCGGCCGATCAGGTGATTCGGGCGCGCGCCAAAGGCGCCCCTGTCGTTGTCATCGCCCAATTGTTTCAAGTCAATCCCCTGCAGTGGATCTACCATATGGACGGCGGGGCCATGAACAGTCCCGGCGACCTTGAAAACAAAACCATTGGGGTCACCTTCGGCAAGAACGATGAAATCATCATGCGAACCCTTATCGCCGGAGCCGGAATCAAAGCGACATCGGTGCGCCTGTTCAGCGTGCGCCTGGACTATACGCCATTTTACAAAGGCCAGGTGGATCTGTGGCCGGTTTATATTAATACCCAGGGGATCGAAATCGGCGAGAAGTTGAAACGGGCGGGGGTCGCCGTTGGTTTCTTCGACCCTTCCGACCACGGGGTCCGGTTCGTCGCAAATTCCGTCGTGACCTCCCGGCGCATGATGGAAAAGGATAGCACTACGGTTCGGCGCTTTCTCGGCGCGCTGCTCGAAGGGTGGCGTTTTGCAATGGACCCGGACAATGCCGGCCGCACCGTGACTGTTGTGCAGGGTTTTGACAGGGATTCCGGAAAAGCGGTGCTGGAGGCCCAGCTGGAAGCCACACGAAAACTGGTTCGGCCCAGTTCGGATACTGCCATTGGTGCCATCGACGTCCCGGCCTGGCTTCAAACCGAGACCATCATGCTGAACCACGGCCAAATCGATGCACCGGTAAAGGTTGGGGACATTTTGATGCCGCTGTCGGCAAGTCAGTAAATGCTTGTTTCGGAAGGGGGTGGCGGTCACTCTGGATAGCGTTGTTTGACGTACCGGTCCAACTCCCTGGACCGCATCCACAGGATGCCGGTGTTGGAGGTTTCGTCGAATTCCAGCAGGCGGTCGGTACCTTTTTCAAGCCACATATAGCGCTCCAGCCCTTTGGCGCTTTTCTTTCCCCTGCCGTAGCGCTCCATCACCGCTTGATGCAGCCTCTCATAAGCAGGGTGGCCGTCCACCCACATCATGATGGTATAGAGCCGGTTCTGCCAGAAACCAAAGATAAGGCCGTCCAGAAAGACATTGCCCAGTCTCAGATTCCCCTCCGGGCGCCAGTATTGATCGATTCCGCCGAAAGCCGGATCGGTATTGTGTTTTTCAATGCCTGGAATTTGGGAGGGCTTCATTTGCCAGTGAATCCCATCGATGCCAATCCCCTCCACCTTGAGCTGGCCTCCTGGCTGCGCTGGGCGCTCTGGATTGGCGGGTTCAGGCCGGGCAAGGGCCTTGGGGCGCTGCAGCGGTTGAGGGGCCGGTGCCGGCTTCTGCGGGATGGTTGATGGGGGCGATTCTATGCCGCCCGGGGCGGGAAGAGATTCTTCCGTGGGGTTCACAGCGGGTTGTGCTGGGTGGTTGCCGCGGATGACGGCCACCACATCGGCTTTATCGACACTGACCACCAACCCGTGCATGTTGAAACGGATCTTGCCGCTCTCTTCCCATATTTTTTCAGAGGTGAACCGTTCACCCGTGTTCAGCAGGATATCGTCGGCAACGGCCGACCACGGCAACAGCCAGGCGATCAGCACGAGGAGCTTCAGGATGGAAACGGACGTTTGCATGGATGCGGCGGATCTCCCGGCCACGCTAGTGGTAAACGGGCCGTTTTATAATGTTTACCTTCACCGTATTGCCCTCCAGGCGCGCCTGGACTTCACCCGGGCGTGCGGTGACGGGCAGTTGGATGTAGCGATGGACCATGGGGCCTGCGTTCCTCGGAGCGCCCTGCCAGCCGTTGGCCTTTGCTTTGAGATCGCGCTCACCGCGAATGATAAGCAGATCACCCGTGATTTCGATATACAGGCTGTCTGCTTTAATGCGGGGCAACTCGACCTCGATAACGAACCGTTCAGCTGTTTCATGGATCTGAATACCCGGGTCAGAATTGGGCGGCTGCCTGTTTTTTCGTCTGGGAACACCAGCGTGCAGCGGTCTCCAACCGCAAAGGCTCTCCCGCTCATAGACCGTGGATGGCGAATGGAACGCCGCTTGGAAAAGGCGGTCGATGGTGACGGCCCTTTTCGGTGGATATTGAATGGCTTGGATTGCTCTTGAACCCATTGTATCCTCCTGTCACCCGAGGTGCATCCGCACCCGAGTGATGGTTGTCAATCATAAGATCGTCCTCCGGGGACCAAACTTGAGTTGAATCTGGGCGCTGCTTGCGATAATTCCGCCCCGTGGAGCGATGCTTCCAACGCTGGAAGGCGAGAAGGGCCCTTCACGCATGCGCACCGCAGTCGAACTTTTACCGTCGCGTCCCGGCACCTACGTGTTGGCCCTGTCAATGCAACATAAGAAGACAATTCAGATCGGCAAGCTCGGCCGGATCCATTTCTGTTCCGGTGTCTATGCCTACGTCGGTAGCGCTCTCGGGCCGGGAGGACTGGCAGCCCGCTTGAAGCGCCATCTGCGTAGGAGCAGCAGCAGTCACTGGCACATCGATTACCTCTTGGAGTACACGCGGGTGGAAATCATCTGGATGGCGACCGGGCGACAGCGTCGGGAGCACCAGTGGGCCACCGCTTTGGAAGATCTTGGGGTGTCAGCGACACCCATTCAAGGGTTTGGCTGTTCGGATTGCCGCTGCTATTCGCACCTGTTCCATTTTAGCGCCATGCCATCCACGGAGCGGATTGGCCGGATCCTCGGCCCGGTGCTGCAGTGGCGGCCGGGAGGGTGAAACGACGCGCGTTGCGAGGCAGGGCTAGAAGTCGATCACCCCGGTATAGTTGTGGGGTGTCACCGCGCTCATTTCCGCCTTGACGGCTTCTGAGACATCCAGGCCGGCAATGAAATCGGCAATGGCCCGTGCATCGATAGCACCGTGGGTGCGGGTCAGGCGCTTGAGCGCTTCAAAAGGCTTAGGGTAGCCTTCCCGCCGCAGGATGGTCTGCAGGGCTTCGGCCACGACCGCCCAGTTTTCATTCAGGTCCTGTTCGATGCGATGCCTGTTCAGCAGTAATTTGCCCAACCCGCGCAGGAGCGATTTGCAGGCAATCAGCGTATGGGCCAGAGGAACGCCGAGATTGCGGGTCACGGTTGAATCGGTCAGGTCACGCTGGAGCCTCGACAGCGGCAGTTTCTCGGACAGATGGCCGAATAGGGCGTTGGCCACCCCCAGATTGCCTTCGGCATTTTCAAAGTCGATGGGATTGACTTTGTGGGGCATGGCCGATGAGCCTACCTCGTCGGTCTTGATCTGCTGCTTGAAATACTCCATGGAGATGTAGGTCCACAGATCGCGGCTCAGATCGATGAGAATCGTGTTTAACCGCCTGACATTATCACAAAAAGCGGCCAGGTGGTCATAGGGCTCGATCTGGGTTGTCACGCGGGTGCGTTCCAGCCCCAGGGTGTGGTTGACGAGATGATTTCCGAATTCGATCCAGTCGATCTGCGGATAGGCCACTTGGTGGGCGTTGAAATTGCCGGTGGCGCCCCCGAACTTGGCCGCGAAGGCCACGGTCCCCACCAGATCTAATTGGCGGTTGAGGCGTTCTGCAAAGACGAAGATCTCCTTTCCCATACGTGTTGGCGATGCCGGCTGGCCATGGGTGCGGGCCAGCATGGGAACGGCTTTCCACTGGTGGGCCCGGTCGACCAATTCCTTCACCACCTTTTTATATGCAGGCTTGACTACATCCTCCCAGGCCTCTTTGAGCGCCAGGGGCATGGCCGTGTTGTTGATATCCTGCGAGGTGAGGCCGAAGTGGATGAACTCTTTGAAGGCGCCCAGATCCAGCTTGTCGAAACGCTCCTTGATGAAATACTCCACCGCCTTGACGTCGTGGTTGGTTATTTTTTCGATATCTTTCACTTTTTGGGCGTCGGCGATGGAAAAATGCCGATACACATCGCGCAGGGCCTCGTAGTGTTGGCCATCAAACCCCTTGAGCTGTGGCAGGGGGATGTTGCACAAGGCAATAAAATATTCGATTTCGACCCGAACGCGGTAGCGGATCAATGCACCTTCACTAAAATAGCCGGCCAGCATCTCGGTCGTCCGGCGATAGCGTCCATCTATGGGGGAGACAGCTTCTAAGGGATTGAGGGTCATAATTGGCCTTTCTTATGATTGGTTGGGCGTGGTGTTGTGATCAAAATCGAGCCGACTATATGATTTGCTAAAGAGGCCTGTCAAGCCGTTGTGTCCTTCCACCAATTCTTGCCTATCCGCCCCAACCACTCGGGGCACGGCGTCTTTTTTGAAAGTCGGCTGTGAGGTTTTTTCAACAGAAGCTGCTATTTTCGTATTGGTGCGGAAAGAATCGTTCTCGCCGTTTCGACTTCGTCCAGATGTGGTGCGGCAGCCATCGGGTTCTTTAGGGCGCACGGCATTTCCTGAAAATCAGTTCAATACATCCTTGACGACTATCAATCTGGTCCTACTCCACCTAAATATTACCAATGCAATTGTGGGTAGGGTTGTCTCTTTTTCCGGGCGGACAATTATTCATCAGGCCTCCTAAACTTGCAACTCAACTTTCGAGTTTCATGTAGGAGCGGCTTCTATACGTGCTAAAAAGGCGCTGAAGAGACGATTTCGCGGCTAAAAGCCGCTCAGTCGGTTTTGGTCTGTCTTTGCCCGAAACCCAGTTGAGTTGTAATGTAAATTGCGCATGCTTCCTTTAAAACTGAGTCCTTTTGATTCGAGCAGACCAAGCTCAGAGAATAATCTTAAATTGCCGACCGATGAATTGACTGAAGATTGACCTGTTCTCTTTGATGCGGTGGCGGCATCTCTCTCGTCTGCGGGCTTAGCGGCATTCTATTATGGCGGTGGTTTTTCCTAACTGTTGTCCTATCTGTTGCACCAGTTCCGCTGTTCGTGTGGTTTGGTGTCATCCGGTTGGCACAATCGCCCTCATTTTTTCATATTAGGGGTCGCCGGAGAACCAGGTTTTTCAGTATTGAAAAAGTGGAATAAGACCAGCCGTGAACAATTTTATGACGATTTGTGGCACTAAAAGATACATTCTGCAATTCCTGCGTTTAGGGTAAATCGGCCCGGTATTATAAATATCCATTATTATCAAAATGATAAATTATATTCAGGAGGTGTGGCCTTTTTTGGTCAAGTTTTTGCATAACTATCATCGATTTGCGCCACGACCCATATGTCGGCCGCGGTGCCATCATCTTGAATACGTCTAGTGTGTCAATTTTTTGATTGAAAAAGGAGGTGCGCATTGAAGGCGAAAGCCGATTTACCATTTTTAGGAATTGTCAGGTTTCGGATCACCATTGGGCTTTGCATCCTTTTATGCAGTTCAATCTTCGCATGCGGCGGCGGTGGCGGCAGTTCTGACGGCGCTGCTGCGTTGGCGTATACCGGGGCCACCACACCCGCTTCCCTGACGGTGGAAAATTCGGAGACCCTGATCGGTGAGAGCTTCCAGGGCGCTCTGACAAGTGACTCCATGGTTCCCTTTACTGCCATGGCTGTGACAACGTCCGGGAATGAGAACGCGCCCGTTTCCAATCCGATCGCTATGGATCTGCAGGCAGCCTTTGTCGCTTCGCTCCATCAAGTGGTCGGCACAAGCCAAGAAAGTGGAACAGCGGCCATTGCGACCGCAGCAATGCAAACCAGTACGGTGAATGGAGACTGTGGAGGAAGCGCATCCTATAGTGTCAATTACAACGAAACCAGTGGTATCTTCTCGGGAAGCTTCAGCTACTCTGGGTTCTGTTCAGGGGGTGTCAACCTTTCCGGCAGTGCATCCTTTTCAGGCCGCATGGATATCAGCACCGGCTTTTTTGACTACTTCTCATTTACTTTCTCAAATTTGACGACATCGGTTGACGGTTTCAGCAATACCATCAGCGGTACCTTAGAGTGCGATATTCAGGGTAGCGATGTAACGACAACCGTGGACATGGTCGTGCAACAATCCCCAGGTGGACAAATATGCTGGCTCAACAACTACACGGTGCAAGTAACCGGCAGCCAGATGGAACTATCCGGACGATTTTATGACCCGGTGCATGGCTATATCGATTTCGTCACCCTTACACCGCTGACGATTTCAGAATCCAGTCAATATCCATCTTCGGGCCTAATTGAATTTACGGGTGCAGTGGGAACCGAGGGTCAGCAGACCAGGGCGCAATTGTTAGCGATCTCATCAACCACGTGCCAGGTTACTGCCGATACCGACGGGGATGGCATCAATGATTATGACACCGGCGAGATTCTCTGGACAGAATTGTAGGGTACAGGTAGATCGATAGTCGATAGACCAAAGGCAAAACCGACAATGGCCTGGATAGTTCATCGGAGGAACTGTTCGGGCCATTTCAACCCCTATTTCTCGATTCAATTGCATGCGGCCCCATGCGATAGGCCAGGCGCGTGTAGCGTTTCAGCGGCCGGTCATTTTTCACGGCCATAGCCAGCGCCTGCCGCGTTCCCACCAGCACCACCAGTCGCCGGGCCCGGGTGACGGCCGTGTAAATCAAGTTGCGCTGGAGCAGGATATAGTGCTGGGTGGTAATGGGAATGACCACCGCCGGATATTCGGAGCCCTGAGATTTGTGCACCGTCACCGCATAGGCCAACACCACTTCGTTCAATTCATCGAAATCGTAATTGACCCGGCGCCCGTCGTATCGGATCGTCACCGTTTTTGGTCCGGGCTCGATAATCTCGATGCGTCCGATATCGCCATTATAGACATCTTTTTCGTAGTTGTTGCGGATTTGCATGACCTTGTCGTTGGGGCCGAAGCGCTGCTCTCCTCTGGTGACAATGGCCTCCTGGGGGTTGAGGGCTTCCTGGAGGGTGGTGTTGAGATTTTGCGCACCGATGACCCCCCTGTGCATGGGCGTCAGGACCTGGATGTCATCCAGGGGGTCCAGCCCGAAGCGGGCGGGGATGCGTTCGCGGACCAGGGTTAGAATCGTGCTCAAAATTGTATGGGGGTCCTGTTGCTGGATAAAGTAAAAGTCGCTGGCCCCCTGGGCCGAGGCCTCTCTCGGTGCCAGGGGCATCTGTCCGGCATTGATCCGGTGTGCATTGGTGATGATCCGACTTTCGCGGGCTTGCCGGAAGATCCGCCGCAGCGTGACATGGGGTATGGCCCCGGATGCCAGGATATCTTTGAGCAGGTTGCCCGGACCAACCGATGGCAGCTGGCTGATGTCTCCCACCAGGATCAGCCTGCACGTCCGGGGAAGCGCTGCGAGCAGGTGAACCATCAACTCCGCATCGATCATGGAACTTTCGTCGAGCACCAGCAGGTCGACATCCAAAGGGTGATCGGCATTGTGCACAAATCCCCCCTGGTGGGGGTTGTATTTGAGCAGGCGGTGAATGGTTTTGGCCGGACGCCCGGTGGCTTCGCTGAGTCGCTTGGCGGCACGTCCCGTTGGTGCCGCCAGCATGACCACGGAGCGGTTCCGTTCGAAAATGCGGGTAATGGCGTGAATGATGGTGGTTTTTCCTGTACCGGGGCCGCCGGTGATGACCATCACTTTGTTTTCTAAGGCCGTGACCACGGCCCTGTGCTGGTCAAGGGCCAGTTCCAGCTCGAACCGGCGCCGCATCCATTGAACGGCCTTGTCCGTGGCAATGGGCGGGCCGCTTGCGGGCGCGTCCAGAAGTTGCCGAAGCCCCTGGGCGGTAAAGGATTCGCATTGATGGAAATGGGACAGATAGACAGCCATCCTTTCGCCTGCTGACGCTTCCTCGTCTGGACCGAGGGGTTCGACAACGAGCTTTCCCGCGGACGCCAGCGTGTCAATGGCATCCGCAACGGGTTGCCGCTCCGCTTTCAGAATGGATGCGGCCGCTTCGACCAGCGGCTCGTGAGGATAGTAGAGATGCCCGTCCTGGGCCAACTGTTTGAGAGTGTGCAGCACGCCTGCCTGCATCCGTTTGGGTGCACCGGGGCTAAACCCCAAACTTAAAGCAATCCCGTCCGCTTTTAAAAATCCGATGCCGAAAATATCTTCCGCCAGGCGATAAGGGTTGCGCTGGACCATTCCGATGGTCCGCTGTCCATACCGGCGGAATATTTTAGTCGCGTAGGCGGTGCTGACCCCGTGGCTCTGCAGGAAGAGCATTACGTCGCGGATACTTTTCTGTTCCCGCCAGGCCTGCCGGATGAGGGCGGCCCGCTTGGGGCCGATGCCATCGACTTCGATAAGGCGTTCAGGTGCTGAGCCGATCACCGCGAGGGTCTGTTTGCCAAAATGGCGGACCATCCGGCCAGCCATCTCCTTCCCCACCCCTTTGACCAGCCCGGAAGCTAGGTATTTCTCGATTCCTTCGAGGCTGGTGGGGGCCTGGGCCCGGGCCTGGGTTGCACGGAACTGACGGCCGAAACGCTGATGGGTCTCCCACCGGCCCTCCATTTCCAGGATCGTGCCCGGCACCGGGGACATCAGATCGCCGACAACGGTGACCGCTGCGTCATCCTCTGTTCTCGCCTGAAGTATCGTAAACCCGCTGCTCTCGTCGCAAAACGTGATGTGCTCGACCCGCACGGCGAGTTCGATCGGTTCGGTCTGGTGGGAAGCCATGATGACCCGTTGATAGCCTTTAAAACATCATTTGACAAGTCAGAGAAGGGTGGTCAATATTGGCATGGTTCAGTAAACGTTCAGAATCCCACTACCCGGCTACAGTCAAGGTGTTGATCGATGGGGCATGTATTTGACTTCCATGACACGCAACGGTATGCACACGCCCTGCTTCAGGAAAAACAGCGCAACGCTGCGGACCTTGAAAGCCGGCTGATGCTCGATATGCTGAATCCCCAGAGAGGGGACGCTATCCTGGATATCGGCTGCGGTACCGGCGCCAGCATTGCGCCGTTGCTGCAATCCGGCCTGGACATCACCGGCATCGATCCCTCACCCTACATGCTGGATATTGCAGCGGAGACCTTCGGCGAACAGGTGGAGCTATACAGGGGCTTTGCAGAGGACCTGCCGTTTGACGACAACGCCTTCAACCACGCCTGCATCTTTACCACCCTGGAGTATGTCGATGCCCCTGCCAAAGCCATAGAGGAGGCCTGCCGGGTAGCCAAGGACAAGGTGTTTATCGGGGTTCTCAACCGTTATGCCCTTAAAAGTGTCCAGCGCCGGCTGCAGGGTATCTTTACTTCTACCATCTACAATCGAGCCCGGTTTTTCTCCGTATGGGAGCTCAAATCAATGGTTCGCGACATGGCCGGGCCGGTGCCGGTGGCATGGCGCACCGTGCAACAGTTCACCAGGGGTTCCGGAAAATTGACCCGGGCATTCGAACGCTCGCATCTGGTGCAGCGCTGTCCTTTCGGCGCATTCGCGGGCATGGTGGTTACTTTAGTGCCCCGCTTCAGAACCCGCCCTCTGGCCATGCGCTATCGGCCCAAGAATACGAGGACCGCCCTGGGGGGGACGTAAGCCCGGATGCGGGGTCATGCCACGGCGGTGAAAGAGAAGGAAAAGCGGGGTGACCGATGGAAGCCTACTTGTACCGCAAACTGGATGACGCCCGTGTACGATGCGATCTTTGTGCCCATGGCTGCAAGATTAAAGCCGGGGATCGGGGTATTTGCGGTGTGCGCCGCAATGACGGCGGTAGACTGGAAACCTTGGTCTATGGGAAGTTGATCGCCCGCAACGCTGACCCCATCGAGAAAAAGCCGCTCTTTCATTTCTACCCGGGCAGCCAGTCCTATTCCATCGCCACGGTGGGGTGCAACTTCAAGTGCCGGTTTTGCCAGAATGCTGATATTGCCCAGATGCCCAATGACCGGGAGGGTGTTATCGCCGGGCAGGTCGCCACCCCGAAGGAGGTGGTGGCCGATGCCATGGCCCAAAACTGCCGCAGCATCGCCTATACCTACACTGAGCCCACCATCTTCTTCGAATTCGCCCTCGACACGGCCCGCATTGCCCACGGCAAGGGCATCAAAAACGTATTTGTAACCAACGGGTACATGAGTGCGGCGGCCCTCGATATGGTGGCGCCCTGCCTGGATGCTGCCAATGTCGATCTGAAAGCGTTCGGCAACGATTTTTACAAACAACGCTGCAGCGCACGCCTGGATCCGGTCAAGGCGACTCTGCGGCGGATGAAGCGGCTCGGGATCCACTTGGAGGTGACCACCCTGCTGATCCCCGGGCTGAACGACGACGCTGATGAGTTGGGTCGGCTTGCCGACTTTATCGCCGCGGATCTAGGTCCCGAAACCCCCTGGCATGTCAGCCGCTTCCACCCCACCTATCGGTTGACCGATCGCCCCCCAACCCCCGTCAGGGCGCTGGAGTCGGCACGCAACATCGGGATGGCCGCAGGTCTGCGGTATGTTTACACCGGCAATGTTCCGGGGCGGGAGGGCGAAAAGACGTTTTGCTTCCATTGC
>Ga0316201_10001151_pt1 | contig 17272 bp, 12 predicted proteins | sample CS6wburrow_MG_FD_204516 | JGI IMG/M metagenome (GOLD analysis project Ga0316201, IMG submission 204516) | Coastal sediment microbial communities from Delaware Bay, Delaware, United States - CS-6 worm burrow | ecosystem: Environmental > Aquatic > Marine > Coastal > Sediment | place: USA... | reverse complement strand
ACACGTCAGGGACATGATCGATGCGGGGGACCGTGAAATCAGGCTCGAGATTGATGGTGGTGTCACGGTAGACAATATCGGCAGCCTCGCGCGGGCCGGTGTTGATACCTTTGTTTCAGGTTCGGCGATTTTTGGAACCGATGATTACGCTGCAACCATTGCCCGGATGCGTGAAAGTATAGGCGGCTAACCTTCGATAATGTTTGGGCCGCGGCGTGCATGAAAAGCTTCGCACCTTACGATTCCGGTAATGCAGTTACCACCCACCTCAATGGCCCACCGGGTACTGCTGCGTCAAAGGGGTAGCACGTGAGTAAGGTCAATCGATCGATACTGTCATTAATAACCAGGTGCTGTTGACGGCTGTCAACAGCTTCCTGCCAGCTTACCCTGTATTCGCGTATTTCATTTACAGTGCGCAGTCGCAACAGGTCGCCGGTTTTTAATTCCTTCAGAAATCTGAAATGCGTATCGCGATGCCCGCTCAGTACCCGGTCGGACGATAGCTCAAGCCGGCCCGAGTTCACGAGTGTTGGTCCGAAGGCAAGGTTCCGGCCCGAACTGCCTTCCAACACTATCTCGCGCAGACCGAGCCGGGGCACCTCCAGTATGGCAATGGCACGGGTATCGGCCCACGGCCACGGTTTTGCATCGGGCTCACCCGCCTGGGTGCGTAACCATGCCCTCTCCAGCAGGTGCTGGGCGAGTTCGGCCTTGACGGGTATCCATAGTGCGTCCAAAGAAAAGACGGCGGCGGTGAAGCTCACCACCGCCAATAACCAATGACGTCTTAGCAAGTGGAGGAGGCTCACGGCTAAGTTTTTAAGGCATTTACGGTGGTTTTCGTCATTGGTAAACGGTTGCCACTGAATAACAGCATCGAAGTTGCCAGCAGCAGGACAAAAATGGACAGCAAGAGTTGCGCGAGCCAGCCGGTTGCGGTTTTCGGATAAGCTGCGAGTTTTGCAGAACCCCCGGCTGGCAATAGACCGGGGATGTCGGTCAGCGCCAGTTCCTTACCATTTTCGCGTCGTGGGGTTTTGTCAACGGCCACCAGGCTTGTATGTCGGGTCAGCAAACCATACTCAAGAGCCAGGCTTGTGATCTCCAGACGTGTCAACTCGGGATCTGCACCAAACATCAGGCTGTCTTCCAGGGCTTCGATCTTTTTGCGGGCCCACAGCTTGGCCAGGTTGTCCTCGCCGGGGTCACTGCTGACCGCATCCCAGCCGTTAACATGCAGGTTCCAATCCAGTCCGTTGAGATTGCCGCACAGGCCAATCATCGCCGGTTCATTGGGCAGACGGGCGAGTAGCCATAAGGGTTCGCCGGCGTAGAGATCCGGAATGACCTCGGGGTAGTACTCGGCAGAGGTTCCCCAGTCGACACAGATATCGGTCAGGGCGGGTAATTGAATACGGCCCCAGAGTGCGGACATTTGTTCCTCGACCTCTTCGGGTTTACCGATGTGGACGTAGCTGCCACGCCCGATTTCAGCGGCTTTGCGCATAAACCAGCTGTTGGGTGCATGTCCGATGGCAACCGTGAACATTCGGCTGTCACCAAGTTCCTGGGCAACATTCTGCAGCAGTTCGTTCTCATTTCCCACGGCACCATCGGTGATAAACACAACCTGTCGCATCAGCCGTGGTATTTCCGGCAGGGTCAGGGCGGTTTCAAGTGCCGGTAGCATGTCCGTACCGCCATTGGCGCGCAGTCCGGTTATGAAGTTTTGCGCTACATAAAGGCTGCTCTGTGATACCTGCACCGATTGGTCAAAAAGCTGCTGGGTGTGGGAATTGAATTGCAGCAGATTGAAATAGTCGTCGTTGCCGAGGGAGCTCAGCGCGTGCAGCAGCGCTGCTTTTGCCCGCGCAAGTGAAGCGCCCTCCATGGAGCCGGAGGTATCGATGATGAGCACCACTTCCCTTGCCTGGGGTGCTATCGAGTCTGCCAGAGGCGGCGCCAGCATCAGCTGGGCAAAAACGGATTCACCGTCGTTGAAAGTGGTCAATGAAGCACTGGGTTGGGAATACAGTACCGGGGTCCAGCTCAGTTCAAAGTCGCGGTCACTTAATTCATCCGGTTTAAGCAGTTCAATTGTATAGCCGTTATCAACCTGCCGGATATCGACATCGTGGTAACGGCTTTCGATAGCGGCAAATTCCGTCGAGCTGACCAGCCTCGCATGCAATTCAAACCGATGGCCTGTTCCTGTGCCTGCGGGCACGAGATGAGGTGCGGGTGATGTAACAGAAGGTGGTTCGCCGCTGGACAAATGGCCGGGCTCCCAGCGTGGTGTGAAGGTCATCGGCAAACGCAGGTGATAGCTGAGATCGCTGTAGCTGACGTTTTGCAGGTAGCTGATGGTAATGTCAACGGATTCCCCCGGGCCGATATTGGCCAGCCGGGTTTCAAATTGATTGCGGCGTTGTTGTTCGACAATAGTGGCAGTCTGACCTGCTTCCAGGGCTTTTTGGTAGGAAAGCCTGGCGCTTTCCTTCTCCTGTATTTCACCCTCCAGCACACGTTCCCCTACCCTGATGTGCATGCGGTCGACGGCAGCACCGGCCGGTAGTGGAAAACGATAGATTCCTTCGGCCCAGTGCTTGCCGTTGTTGCTGAAATGCTGGGTGACTTCGACCCTTGCCACCAGGCCGGTGATGTCAAGCTGGATATGGGTATCAATGGCCAGTTCGGTGAATACGCCGGATTCACTTTTCATTTGCAGACCCCAATCCTGCTCGTCTGCAATTGCAGTTTCTGTACGGATGACCAATAGCACCAGCAAAACAGCGATGAATACCAACAGGATACGGTCCTGCCATTTTTTCATCCGCCGGGCGCTCTGAGAACAGCTGATATTGTGACGCTTACCATCCACACGCCGGTTGTTCAGACGATTTGCCAGTTTTGGATTTTGGATCCAGGCCTGTTTTTCCAGTTCGTCACGGATCGAACCGGTCTGCGGCAGGTTGCTGGCGGGTTTAACATCTGTAGGCACGGACATATTTTGACTCCCCTGGCTTGTATGGCGTCTATTTAACCGCCCCCAGATGCATATACTGTGACTGAAACAGGAAGGAAACAGACCTGAATGAGGCAAAAATATGGCAATACCCCCGCAGTGGATGCAAGCCCGGGTCATGAAGCCTTAAACTAGAGTCGGCACCACAGCAGTGGCTAAACAACGGGGACTGATATGCCGAGACATATTGCGATTGTCGAAGACGAGATTGCCATCCGCCGTAATTTTGAGGACGCCCTGCGTCGCCAGGGTTACCAGGTGAGTGGGTATGGGGACCGAAAGAGTGCACTGGTGGCATTCAGCAGCCGGCTGCCTGATATGGTCATCATTGATGTCGGCCTTGGTGACGATGTCGAAGGCGGCTTTGAGTTGTGTAGAGAGCTCAGGGCTATGTCACGTATATTGCCAATCATGTTTCTGACCGCCAGGGATTCCGACCCGGATGTAATCTCCGGTCTCAGGCTGGGTGCCGACGATTACCTCACGAAGGATATTAGCCTGCCGCACCTGATGGCCAGGATCATAGTCCTGTTCCGGCGTGTTGAAATGTTATCCGGCGAGCAAAATATCGATCCCTGGATAGAACGTGGCAATTTACGTCTGTCTGTTGACCGCATGGAGGTTCAATGGAAAGGAAATTCGGTACCATTGACAGTAACCGAATTATGGATTGTTCACTCGCTTGCCCGCCGCCCCGGCAGTGTCCGCTCGCGCCAGCAATTAATGGATGATGCCAATATACTTGTTGATGACCAGACAATTACCAGCCATGTAAAACGTATTCGACGTAAATTTAAAGAAATCGATGAGTCCTTTGACAAACTGGATACCGTGTATGGTGCGGGCTACCGGTGGAATAGTTCGACAGGCTGAACCCCGGCAAACGCAATGCGATTAAGAAACCAGTTACTGGCGTTATCCCTGTTGACACTATTGCTGCCGTGGTCCGGATGGAAACTGGTACAGGAGTTGGAGAACTTTTTGCGCCAGGCCGAGGAAAACGCCTTGCTGGGGTCCGCACACACACTAACCCAGGTCTTGCCGCTGGAATACAAGGCAGAGCTTAAGCTTGCCCGTGGACAGGCCCTGCCACTCCGCCAATTAGTGATGGAACCCATTGTTGACGGCTATATAACCGATTGGCCGGAGGTCAACCAGAATCTTTCATTTGAATCTACCGGCGGTCTGTTGAAGCTGGATCTGCTGGCAGGCCGGTTCGGTACTTATTTTTACCTCGCAGTCAAGGTGACCGATCCCGGGGATATCAGGGCAACCACATTCAATACCGGCACAGCCGATGTCGGTGATCGGGCCGGTGTGATTCTGTATGTGCAAAGTAAACGGGGTCAGTTCAGTTACATGATATCCAGCGAGGCCCCTGGACCGTTGACGGTTAGTAGCCAGCTTGGCAACGGCACCCGCCTGAATGCCGCCTGGATGGATGATGCCGATGGATACACAGTCGAGCTGAGTTTGCCCGGTGATGTCGAACGTATCAGTATCGGCGCAGTGGCCCCCGCGTTCACCATGCGGGGCGTTTCATTTGAGCGCTATGCCGGTACGCTAAATGGCAGGCAACAGGGTCAGTGGCTGGAGCTGGTCAGTCGCAATGATGGGATTTCACAGTGGCTCACAAAGACCGTGCCGCTGAACACACGTGCCTGGCTCGTCCAGTCTGAAGCCTGGGTGGTGGCGGATTCCGGGCCGTCAGATACCACCGACAGTGAGCTAACCTGGGTAAAACGCATGCTATACCAAGCGGTTGCTGACTCCGAAATGCCGCTTCGCCGGGATCCGCCGGCCTGGCCGGTTCGTTTTGACGCAGAGGTGGTTAACACGGCTTTACAGGGTGGCAACGGTACCTTGTGGAACCGGGATGCTGAAAGTGCTGCGGTTTACAATCTTGTGGCAGTGCCGGTTTTTGATGCCGGGTTAACGGCCACGAATCCAAACGGCGGGGCAATTGGTGCGCTGGTTCTCGAAACCCGCTCCGAAGGCCTGTTATTGATGACCAACCGGGCGCTGGGCCGGTTTTCGATGATCGCACTGCTATTGGTTTTGGTTCTGGCCGCAGGCTTGTGGTTGTTTGCCTCACGTCTGTCGCACCGCGTGCAAAAACTCAGTGGTGCAGTCAGTCTTGCCATGGATGACACTGGCCGGGTTTCGGATCTTCCCCTGACCACCTCGGCTGATGAACTGGGTGAACTGGCGCGTAATACTGAAAAGCTGCTCAAGGCGGTGGCGGAATATACAAATTACCTGCAAAAGCTCGCCGCCCGCTTGTCCCACGAATTAAAAACACCGATTGCGATTACCCGGTCCTCATTGGACAACCTCGCCAGTCAGGACCTCGACCCGGACGCCCGGCAGTACCTGTCAAGAGCGCAGGAAGGTCTGGACAGACAGGCAGCCATCGTATCTGCGATGAGCGAAGCCCAGCGTCTGGAAGGCTCTGTCAGAACGGCTGACTGGGAAACTATTAACCTCGGGGAAATGTTGCGACATAGTGTTGATGCCTATCGGTCAATCCATTCATCTCGTACGATTAACCTGAATCTGCCGGCTGAAAGCTGCGAGCTTCTTTGCGCACCTGACCTGGTCGCACAGGCACTGGATAAGCTGGTCGATAACGCCATCAGCCTGAGTGCCGGGGATTGTGAAATAGACATTTCACTAAAACGTGAAGAAAGTGCCTGGTTGATTTGCGTGGCCAATGAGGGCACCCGTCTGCCGGAAGTGTTGCATGAGCAACTATTCGATTCGCTTGTATCCCTGCGGGACAAGCGCGCAGATGGTCAACATCTTGGTCTTGGTCTGCACATTGTCCGGCTGGTGGCTGAGGCGCATGGCGGCAATGTGAGCGCCCGCAACCTGCCGGATGACGGTGGCGTCGAATTCATCATTCGCCTGCCTGTTTAAGTCAAGAGATCTTGTCCTCGCTGACAATGGTCCGCTCGTAAGAGGTTAACGGCATAATATCCGAGATACTGCAGCCCAGGTGTTTTTTGCCACCCGCCTTGATGTTGACTGGTTTTAGCGTTTCCTTCTTTATACCCTTATGCATTTCAGTTGTCCTGACAGTCACTTCATAGCCATTGTCCTTGTCGGAATTCTGCAGGTATTGTAATTTCCCAGTACTTTCATGACCGCATCGACCTTCTTCGCTTATGGAGTTGACAAAACCGCTGGTATCGGCCGATCCGGCAAATACATGAACTGAAAACACATAGAACAAACCCGACAGGAGCAAACTCATTAAAAAACGGGAATAATTTTTCATTGCGATACCTCCGAATCAAGTGATCGACCAACAGTTTAAGTTTAGTCGAATAATGCACGATGGCCAGAGCGGAGGTCGTAAACCAGTGTGAAAAGTCTTTCATATCAGACAGGTTCACAGGGTATTTTGCCTGTTGTGTATTTGATCCTGGTCAATTGGCTGATTCCCGTGACCGATTCTTGTTAGAATCGCCTTTTTCCAGCGTATCTTACAAAAGGGAAATCCCTCGGTGAACAACGAACGATTTGAACAGTTGCGTTCTGAAGGCTACAACCGGATCCCGGTTTTCCGGTCCGTATTGGCCGATCTGGATACGCCTTTGTCGGTTTACCTGAAGCTGGCAGAAGGGACAAATTCATACCTTTTGGAGTCGGTTGAGGGCGGTGAAACATGGGGGCGGTACTCGATTATCGGCTTACCCTGCCAGCGCCGTTTTACGGTACGTGGCCACACTTTCATCACCTCGGATGATGGTCGTGTGGTCAGTGAGGAAACTGTTTCGGATCCGCTTGAGCATATTGCCAGTCTGCAGAAAGCATTCAATGTGCCAAAACTGGATGCACTGCCCCTGTTCAGTGGTGGCCTGGTTGGTTACTTCGGCTACGAAACGGTGCAATTGATCGAACCAAAACTCAAATGCCTGGACAAGAAGGACGACCTGGGCACGGCCGATATTGAGTTGTTGGTGTCTGAAGAAGTGGCGGTGCTGGATAACCTGGAAGGTCGTTTGTGGTTGATCGTTCACGCCGACCCGGATCAGCCGAATGCGTTTGAAAAGGCGCAGCAAAGACTGGACGAAATAGAGCACCAATTGCGCTCGGCCGGCACGGCTTACGGTCTGAGGGTCTCGGGAGAGGCGGTCCAGGAGCAGGATTTTTCTTATGGATTCAACCGGAAGGACTTTATTGCTGCAGTCAAAAAGAGCAGGGAATACATACTTGCAGGCGATATCTTCCAGGTGGTTCTTTCGCAACGTATGAGTGTGCCGTTCAAGGCCCGGCCATTGGATGTTTATCGTTCGTTGCGGGCGCTGAATCCTTCACCTTACATGTATTTTATCGATCTTGGTGATACCCAGATCGTCGGCTCATCACCCGAAGTGCTTGTACGTGTGCAGAACCGCCGGGTTACATTGAGACCCATCGCCGGTACACGCAAGCGTGGTAAATCTCCTGCAGAGGACCAGGCTCTGGCCGAGGAATTACTGAAGGATCCGAAAGAATGCGCCGAACACCTGATGCTGATCGACCTGGGTCGTAACGATGTGGGCCGTGTTGCGAAGACCGGTAGTGTTGAAATGACCGATCAGATGATAATTGAACGGTATTCCCATGTAATGCATATCGTTTCGGAAGTGCAGGCTGATCTTGATGACCCGTGGTGTGCAATGGACGCCATACGGGCTGCGTTTCCGGCAGGAACGCTTTCGGGTGCACCGAAATTCCGGGCGATGGAAATCATCAATGAATTTGAACCGGTCAAACGCAATATTTATGCAGGTGCCGTGGGCTATATCAGTTGGCACGATGATACCGATCTGGCCATCGCGATTCGGACCGCGGTAATTCACGACGGTAAGCTGCATGTGCAGGCCGGTGCCGGTATCGTTGTCGATTCAGATGCCGAAAGAGAATGGCAGGAAACCCGCGACAAGGGGCGTGCGCTGGTAACTGCCGTCGATCGCGCTTCAAGAGGATTGTAAACAAATCGCTCATTCACCAACAGAATCGAGGGTGAACTATCCGAAGTATCCAGCCCTGTTCCCCTGGCGGTTTTAATGCTGACTTAAGACTAATTTCAGCCTGGCTTAAGCATGCGTGTGGTATTTTTTGTTCATGTTCTCGCCACCCGAACATATTGCAGCCGATGGGTGGACGCCGCACCCCTTCCGTGCGGCGTCTCTTGTTTAGAATCAAGGTTTACAGTTGATCGCGGGTCATTCCTTGCCGGAGCGGCGCCCGCTATTACGCCTACCACCACCACTTTTTGATTTTGACCCGCTCCGCTGATAGCTGGACTTGGGCGTGTTATTCCGTGCGGCTTTCCGGACGGGTGAGCTCTTTTGTGCGCCGCCTCCCGGGCTTTTAGCCTGGCGGGCGGGTGATGGCTGGTTTTGCCTTCTCACCGGCGCCGAAACTTCTCGTGCCGGTTTCCGTACGGATGAGTTTCTGCTGGTCAGTTGTCGTGGCTGTCTCGCTTGCGTGTTGGCCGCCACCACGTTCCGCTGCCTCGTATTATTGACCGGCCGCTTTGATTGCGAAGATCTTTTGGCGGTTTTGTTGGCCGTTGATGACCGCTGTCTTGTATCGTAGCCAGGTGATTTTGCTTTTGACTTTCTGCCGGTTGTTTTTCCGGCAAGTGGCGCACGTTGCCTTTCGTCGATTGCATTTTGCTGCGACCGGCGTGCAGAGCTTCTGTTTGCCTGAGAGGTTTGCTTTATTTCCCGGTTGGCTGAAGTCCGGGTCCTGTCAGTTTGCACTGAAGCCAGGCGTGTTGAGCGATCACCGCTCCCCACACCACCCAGGCGGTAAGACCGGTTCGATTTACGATCTGCCTTGCTATAGACATTGCCGCTGTTGTCGGCCAGCAGCCTGCTGCGATTCGCCTTGTGATTTACATCCCGCACACTGGCCTTCGAGCGCAACTCGGAGGGGCTCACCGGGCCAAGCCGGTTACGTTCAGCCTTGCTCTTACCGGCGTAGCTCTGAACCCGTTTGCCATCGTTGCTCCTGGTATTGACCCGCCTGTTATCAGCGCTGTACCTGTTCGATTGACGTGTTTGCCTGTCGCGTGTGTTGGCGACGCTGGCACGCTGTGACTCGTCACGGTAGAGATTGTAGTTTTGCCTGCCGTCTCGTGGCCTTGCGTTACTTCCCCGGTCGCGGCTGTTATCGTAGCGTCGATCATCGTAACGACCGTCATAGCGATCACGACCGCCGCCCCGACCGCCGTCACGACTGCCTCGCCGATGACCGTTATATGCATAGCGGTCGTGCCCACGGCGATGATGTCCGGGCCGGTGCCTGTATTTGCCCGGTCCCCAACGACCGTGGTGGCGGTGATGCCAGTGGTGACCGCGATGCCAGTAGCCGCCGGAATAATAACTCACATTGAAAGGGCCCCAGCCCCAGCTCAGACCAAAATTCCAACCGCTCCACGAGTTGTAGCTGACATTGAAACCCCAGGTGCTGAAACGAGGGTAATAATAATAGGGTGAAACCCAGGGCCGGTAATACCAGCCGGTGCCGTAAAAAATAGTGTTGCGATAAACATAACTACCGGTGTAGCCCGGGGTATAGCCGACATAAACCACGCTGGGTGTACTCTCATAGACATGCACATAACGGGTGTTATAAACCGGTGAGGTGGGCAAAATGGTATCCACCTGTGCCGGACGGTGATCCGATACCTGCCAGGGGCCCGTGGGGCTGGATGATACATACCACACACCCTCTTCAACCAGGTAGTACAAGCCAGCGGATACGATTACTGTCGAGCCCGTGTTCTGGATATACACCAGGTCGGTGCCATCGACCGGCTGGTAAACGGGCTCACCATCATACTTGACCTCGATATCGACCTCGCCCCTTTTGACTGCGGCGGTCTGAGGTACATGGGCATCCAGTACTGCGTCTTTCGCTTCCTCAGTACCGGCGACATAGACACGTGAGTCGGCCTGGTTCGAATCCCGTGGAATATTGGCAAATGCTTCTGGCAAATCATCCGCCGATTGGTAAGACCAGGGCCCGGTCAGTGAAAAGGCCCGGTACCAGCGACCGGCAAGTACGATGTAGAAATATTGCGAACTGACGTGCATGAATACATCGTCATCCGAATTTTGCAATACCAGCAGGTCATCGACCAACGGCACAAAAGCCGCAGGCCCCTCGGTAACGATGAGCTCGGCTGGTTCAGTTGATACGACGATCTCCGGAGCATTGGCAGCGGTGATCGGCTCGTCTGTTTGCTCGTCGGGCGTAGCCTTGTCATCGGGGCTGACCATGGCGGCAATTGCCGCGGGAGGGGTGGTTTCAAACTGATAGGGTCCGGTCACCTTCCTGGCCCGGTACCATACATCCTTTGCAGCATTGAGGTAGTAGTATTTTCCATCCGAAATCAGGGGGTAGGGGGTGTTAATCACCGCTTTGTAGGGGCTGTTCTCAATCTCGCGCAGAACCGGTTCACCATCAATTGAAATCAGCAACGCGGGATGATCCCGGTAAACGATTTTAGGTGGTGCCGTGTTGACCGCCCTGGTTTCTGATTCTGCTGTTTTGAGTGCGTTGTCAAGCTCGTCAAGAGAGAAATCGAGATTCCAGCCGGGTGATTGTTGCATCACAACGGTTGCCAGCTCCGACTTTATATCAGCTGTTCCTGCCGGAAAGCGCGTATCAGTGAGGCTGAGATCAGTTGGATGAACGATGCGGTTGGCGGAGTCGATACTAACGGTTGATTCAAACCAACCTGCCCCGAATATGGGTTCGGAGCCCGCGGTTGCGCGGTAGGCAAGGGCCGCGCGGTATTGAAGGGTGTCGCCGCTCATCCCATCGATTTGAGGCGAATAAATGGTCACCATGCCCGCCCCCAATGGCACGGTCCGGGGCCAGTCGCTTTCCTGTGCGAACAATGAGGGAAGACTGGTCAGTGTCAGTAGAATCCAAAATAGGCTTGGCAGCAGTCTGTTCATGTTCATATCCTCTTCGATCAACAACGAAGTTCAGCGCAATCCATAATGACTAACGGATTGTTTCAGGCTCACTATATACCTGCCTTACTGAATGCAAGGTGAACGCGATGGCCTGCGACAATCGGTCACATCCCCAGGAGTCTTCGTGCTGTGTATAGTGCGCTCCTGAGTCCCAGACCGGAGTATTCAAGTGCACAGACGCACCATTATTGCGTTTTATTTCCTGTTGTCTTTTGGCTTTGTCTCAACTCATGCCGGTCAGACAGAACAACCGGGTGAGACCGATGAGTCCGATATAGAAGTTGTCGTTGTCACCGGGGTCAGATCAAACAATGTCGTGGAAGCGGGTATTAGCCAGGTTCCCCATACGGGTCTTGATAATAGCGACCTGTTACGTTTTTTTCCGGGTGGTAACCGCAACAGCAATGGACCGGTAACCCGGATTAGCCAGTACCGTGGCTTGTTCGGTGCGCAAAATAACGTCTCGATTGATGGCATGGGTTATACATCCGGCGGCCCAAACTGGATGGATTCGCCGCTATCTTCGATTCCACAGGCTCTCACGCAATCGGTCACCCTGTACCGCGGTCTTGGTTCGGTCGCAACGATTCAGGAAGGCTTGGGCGGAGCCATTGCAATATCCTCCCACAGAAGTGATTTTTCTGCGAACGATCAGTGGGGCACTTTTGGCCGCGTGGCAGCGGGTTATGGCAACAACGCGGACAGTTGGGGTGGTTCGGTCTATGCAGGGGCCCACAACCGGGTGAACTGGATTGATGTGGCTGCCAGTTTTGAAAAAGGTGATGATTACGGGTTTGATGGTGGAACGGTCGCTGCAACCGAATACGACCGCAAGCAGTATCGAGTTGGTTATGGCCATCGTTTCAGGCGACTCGACATTAGCCTGGCGGCGGTGATTAACAGAACTGGCGGAAGTGGTACGCCGGCCTTACCCATGGATATCATTTATTTTGACAGCGAGCAGTATGCTCTTGGCCTGGACTCAGCAATAGGTGATGGTGAATTATCCCTCAAGGTCAACAGCTTATCGGTTGATCACGTGATGAATAATTTCACGTTGCGCCCGCCACCTACCGGCATGAACGGTATGAAGATGTTCCGTGAGACCCTGGCGCTCGGAGACAGTGGTGGATTCAAGCTGACCTATGGTCAGAATGCGGGCAACACCGGGCTTTTGTTTGGTGCTGACGGAAAATGGGAACAGCATGACGCCGATATCAGTAACCCGGCCAATGCAATCTTTTATATCACTAACTTCAATAATGTTGACAGGCAGCGGTTTGGTCTTTTTGCCGAGGTCACGCGGGCTTTTGGCGGCTGGAATCTCGAAGCTGGTCTCAGGTACAACCATGTCAATATGGATGCCGGTGAGGTCGGTGGCAACCTTGCACTGATGGGTAATAACAGGACGCAACAGGACAGGCTTGATGCGCTCGCCAGAGCATTCAACGAATCCGATCGGAACAAGAAGGACAATCAATGGAGCGCTTTGCTCAAGGCAAGCCGTCAGATGAGTACCGGCATGCGAGTAAACCTTGGCCTGGGCCGGAAGGTACGTTCACCCAGCTACCAGCAACGTTATCTCTGGCTGCCAATGGAGGCCACCGCCGGATTGGCAGACGGTTACACTTACATCGGCGACATCAACCTTAAACCGGAAACCAGTATTGAGCTTACAGCAGGTGTGGACTGGTCTGCCAGCCGCTTTGAATTGACACCGGAGGTCTATTACCGGGATATCAATAACTATATCCAGGGTGTGCCTTCCACCAATATGATCGCCAACATGTTTGCATTGATGGCAAGCGGCAGGTTGCCACTGCAGTTTGCCAACGTGGATGCAAAGCTCTACGGTGTGGACCTCGGTTACCAGTATGAATTCAGCGAGGCTTGGCGGCTCAGGGGTAACCTCGGATATGTTCGTGGTAAACGCAAGGATATTAGCGACAACCTGTACCGGATTGCTCCGTTGTCCTCATTCATTGAACTGACCTGGCAACGTGACACCTATTTTATTTCGGTTGAAAGCGTCGCGGCCTCCCGGCAGAACAAGGTCTCTGCCTACAATCACGAGAAACCATCATCGGGTTGGGGTATTGCAAACTTGAGGGGTGGTTTCAGCCTGGGTAAGGCATTTGCTATTAACCTTGGTGTTGAGAATGTCTTCGACAAGGCCTACCAGGATCATCTCGGCGGATACAACAGGGTAGCCGGTAGTGACGTGCCGTTGCGAGATAGGTTGTATAGCAAGGGCAGAAACTATTACATTAGGATAAATGCCACTTGGTAAACTGAAACAGGGAATACACCCGTCACGGCAGAACCTGCTGCGCTTGTGCGTGATTCGCAGTATCTTGATTGTTATCTTGTTGACGGGCTCTTTCTGGTTACGGCTTTCTGAAACGATGCAGTTTCCATCGTTGCCGGTGTTCACGATTTTGTTGGTGATGGTGGTTCTCAATGGGTTGGTCCTGTTGCGTCTGCGCCTGGATTCACCTGTGAGTGAAAAAGAGTTTTTTACCAACCTGTTGCTGGATGTTCTCTTTTTGACACTCTTGCTCTATTTCACCGGGGGCTCTACCAACCCCCTCGTCAGTTATTACCTGATTCCCTTAATTATCAGCGCGGCGGTTTTACGACCCGCACATACCTGGGTTATCACTGTTCTCTGCATCGGCTTTTACACCTTGTTGCTTTTCTATTACCAGCCACTGGCCGTGTTCAGCATGACCGGTCATCACGTCATGTCAAATGCTCATTTCCTGGGTATGTGGGTCAATTTCGGCTTCAGTGCGCTGTTGATTGCGTGGTTTGTCGTGCGCATGGCCGGTGCACTCAGGGAGCAGGCCCAGGCCATTGCCGATAATCGTGAGGCCGGACTCAGGAATGAACAGATTATCGGTGTTGCCAGTATCGCTGCCGCCACGGCTCACGAAATGAGAACACCACTGGCAACCATGTCGGTAACAGTGGATGAGATTGAATCTGAATATCCGCAGCTCAAGGACGAGACGGATGTACTCGCTCATCAGATAATGCGTTGCGACGAGGTTTTGCGTAAGCTGGTGTCTAACACGACAGAAGATAGCGTGATGGTCGCTAAACCAGCAGGTGAACTGTTGAAAAGCCTCCTGGAAAAATGGAGCCTGGCCAGGCCCGAGGTCAAGCTGGAAACAAATATCCCGGAATTTGAGACGCACCGTAAAATACGTTACGACCAAAGCCTGTTGCATGCCCTGATAAACCTGCTGAACAATGCCGCCGATGCCAGCCCGGATTTTGTTTCATTACAGGTCGGGGCATCAAAGGACTGGTTGCAGATAGAGATCGAAGATCATGGCGCCGGTATTCCTGCCGAAATTGCCGGTCGCCTTGGCAAGACGAGTGTCAGCGGTAAACAAGGCGGTCTTGGTCTGGGTGTAATGCTGGGTCAGGCATCAATTGAACGTATGGGCGGTGAGGTAAAATTGACTAACACAAATGGACCCGGTACCCGGCTCGAAATTCGACTTCCTTTGGTCGGGGTTGCTGATAATGATTGAAGCAAAGAATGAAAACCGCTTACTGATGGTTGACGATGATCCCGCGTTTCTGCAGGCGATAAGCAAGGCCATGGCAAAACGTGGTTTCGATGTAATGACTGCGACTTGTATACGTGATGCAGTCAGCCGTGCCCGGGAGGCAGTTCCCGCAATGGCCGTTGTAGATCTGAAGCTGGAAGCGGAATCCGGTCTGGATCTTATCCCTCTTTTGGTTGAAATCAATCCTGATATGAATATTGTCGTGTTGACAGGCTACTCCAGTATTGCAACCGCGGTCACGGCGATCAAACGGGGTGCGTCGGAATACCTGAGCAAACCGGTCACTGCCGGAGATGTCGTAAAAGCACTTTCAGGTGATTTGCAACGTGAGGACACGCTGGAGGATCTCAGCCCGATGTCTGTTGAAAGGGTAGAGTGGGAGTATATTCAGAAAGTTCTGCAGGAAAACGACGGTAACATCTCCGCCACGGCCAGGAGCCTTGGCATGTACCGCCGGACATTGCAACGAAAGCTGGCCAAGAAGCCGGTTGCAAAATGAGGTTCTGGAGAGACCAGCAAACGCTGATCTCTCCAGTACAAAAGAGGATTTATTCCGCTGTTGTTTTTTCGACTGATATGGCTACCGCTTCGGTATAGGTGATCACGACCAGGTCACCGACTGCGGCTTTTTTCAGGTTTTCAGGATTACGCGCTACGTATTCGTTTACTTCGCCTGAAGGGCCTTTGAGCTTGAAAGTATTGTTTTCGATGTTGATCTCTTCAACCGTTGCCGTAACCACCGTTGCATCAATGGCAGCCATTCCCGGCATCTCACCCAGTTCGGAACGGCCAGCCGCGGCAAGACCGCCTGCACCCGGTGTGCTGCCGTCATTGGCAAAAACTTCAATTGACAGGCTTTGTTCGTATTCAGCCATCACGATATCACCAACGCCAACCTGGCCCAGGTTACGGGCTTCTTCGCTGGCAACAAAGCTGGTTGTATTGCCTTCCGGTCCACGCAGGGTCACTTCACGTGTCTCGTGGTTGATGGCTTCTACCACTGCCGTGAGTTTCATGGTCTGGCTGGTGAAGAGGGAAGGTTTGTCCGTTGCAGGCGCAGACTCGCCTGACCAACAAGGGGCGGCAAACAGCAGCAAGGCTGCAAGCAGGGCCAGGGTCTTGTACATATCAATTCTCCAAAATGTAATGATTAATAAAAACGAGCCGGGCATTGTAGTTGTTTTCGTGCGAAATACCCAAATAATTTGTTTGAATGTTTTCGGAGCTACCGGGCCATGCGGGAGGATTACCCTAACCCTGAATCCCGCTTAATCGTCGATGATGGTCATTGACCTCATTCCAGGCGATGGTACCGCCTGAAGTGGTTTAGACTTGGGTTTGAAATAATAGTATGGCATTGCGGTCAATAAGTGTCTGAAAAATAGCCGTTTTGGTTTTTCACGCCGCCGCTTTAGAATTGACATATTCATGGAGGTGTTTCAGTCATGTTGAACAGAGTCATCATCCTGGTGTTTATTCCTTTATTGCTGACCAGCCCGATACAGGCACAGGAGGACAGCGCTCCAATTTCCACTGATACGTCAGGTCTTGAAAAAGCCAAACGGGCCAGGTTCCGTGAAACCTATGTCGATACCGGGGTTGATTTCAGCCAATACGACAAACTCTATCTGGGTGATGCGTATTTTGATTACCGTGATGTGGGTCCGGCACGGCGTGGCCGCTCCAGTGCTTTGTCATCATCCAATAAGAGTGCTTTCGGTATCGCGCAAGAAGACAGGATCAGGTTTCAGGAAGTTGTCAGCGAGGCTTTCCTGAAAGAGCTGGGCAAGGGTAAGAACTACACCATCGTCGAGGGTATCGATGACAACACCATGATCATGCGTGGTGCTGTTGTCGATATCGTTTCCAAGGTACCACCGCAATTTGCGGGAAGGAGCGAGGTGTACCTGGCAACCGTAGGCGAGGCGACCCTGGTGATGGAGTTTCTGGACCCCAGGACCGGTGATGTCCTGGCCAGGATTTCAGAGCGTGGCAGGATCGGTTCCCCCACCGGGCGTATTGATCAGTTTTCAACGCCTGCCAATAGAGCGACCATCACGCGGGATATACGCCGTTGGGCTAACAGTGCGGCCATCCGCCTGAGAAAAGAGCTCGACAGCGCCATGGGTAACTAGATTTTGACTGCTGTTTACAAAGCGTCATTTTGATGGAGAAGACTGATGTTGCCGTCGATGCGTAATCTGTCAACTTTACTGGCATTGGCCCTGTTTTGCATACCGTTATTGGCGCGGGATGAAACCCTGACCAGCCAACCGTTGTTCCACATCGAACGTTCAAAGAATGCCAATATTGTGCAGTACGACGCGCAGGTAGAGGCGGATGGCAAGCTGTTCAAGAAAAAGCCTGTCGTGGGTTACTGGATACGCCATAACGAGCAGGGACAAAAACAATCACTCAGCTGGCTTCAGAGAACATTCGCCTATGGCTTCGACACCAAACTCGATAAAGGCAGGGAGTCAGCCGAGCTCAACATGAAGGCGGATGTTGGCCAGGTGATTAAAATCGTTCGTGAAGGCGATATCTATCGCGCCATCATTACGATTGATGGTGCACCTTCATATTTTGAGAAAATGTATATCGATGCCACACGTCATGGCCTGTCGTTGGATGTTCGTTACGTGGAGTTGTTTGGCGTAGACATTAAAAGCGGGGAA
>Ga0316201_10001150_pt1 | contig 17273 bp, 14 predicted proteins | sample CS6wburrow_MG_FD_204516 | JGI IMG/M metagenome (GOLD analysis project Ga0316201, IMG submission 204516) | Coastal sediment microbial communities from Delaware Bay, Delaware, United States - CS-6 worm burrow | ecosystem: Environmental > Aquatic > Marine > Coastal > Sediment | place: USA... | reverse complement strand
CCGACCTTCGACGTGATGGCTTTCAGGGGACCGCGCGTGGTGTACGGGCACGTCGGGTACGCCATTCCGATCGAGGCGCTGACGGCCGGTCTGCTCGGAGCGCCGGGTGTCTTCGCGCGAGTGGGTACGGGGAGAGCGTGGGAAGACGGCCAGTCGGCCGACTGGCGCGTCAACCTCGTGGCGGGGCTTCGTTTCTCGGTTCTGGAGGGAGGCATCGCCTGGGATCCAGACGCCGGGGATGCCAGAGGCTATGCGATATTCAGGTTCCCGGGGGATCTCTGAGCAGACCCTTTGACACCGCCTTCCGGCACGGACTACTTTACGGAGCGTGAATTTATCGTCGTCACGCATCCGCTTTCGGCCCCTCGCGGTCGCCTCTGCTTCCGGCCCAAAACCGTGCGTCGACGTTTCTTCTGAAGCCGTGTTCCCCGTCCAGTGCGAGATTCGCCGGGGCAGCACGATACACACCCGAAAGTGAGAATCAATGCCTGACACGCCATCGGCGGACACGAAATACATCTTCGTCACCGGGGGGGTGGTTTCATCGCTCGGCAAAGGAATCGCCGCGGCGTCCATCGGCCGGTTGCTCGTCGAGAGAGGACTCACGGTCACCATTCAGAAGTTCGACCCGTACATCAACGTCGACCCTGGCACGATGTCGCCGTTCCAGCACGGCGAAGTCTACGTCACGGATGATGGAGCGGAGACCGATCTGGACCTCGGGCACTACGAGAGGTTCATCAACGAGTCCCTTTCGCAGGCGAACAACGTGACCACTGGCCGTATCTACCAGAACATCATCACCAAAGAGCGTAAGGGGGATTTCCTGGGTGCCACCGTCCAGGTCATTCCTCACGTCACCGACGAGATCAAGTCCTACATCCAGATGCTTTCTGCAGGCCACGACGTGGTCATTACCGAGGTCGGGGGCACCGTTGGCGACATCGAGTCTTTGCCGTTTCTCGAGGCCATTCGACAGTTCCGACAGGACGTGGGCTGGAAGAACACGGTCTTGATACACCTGACGCTCGTTCCTTACATCGCGGCGGCCGGCGAGCTCAAGACCAAGCCGACGCAGCATTCCGTGCGCGAGTTGATGGAGATCGGGCTGCAGCCGGACATCCTGGTGTGCCGCACGGAGTGGCCTCTTCCAGAGGAGGTCCGGAGGAAGGTCGGACGATTCTGCAACGTGGACATCCAGGACGTGATCGAGAGTCGTGACATGGACACGATCTACGAGGTCCCTCTCCGTTTTCGGGAGCAGCGGCTGGACGATCGCATCATCGATCACCTGGCTCTGTCGACGCCCGATCCGGACTTGAGCGCGTGGGAGACGATGGTCGAGCGGATCAAGCATCCCGGGTCAGGGAAAGTCCGGGTGGGTGTGGTCGGCAAGTACACCTCCCTCGTCGATTCCTACAAGTCCATTCAGGAGGCCTTGATACACGGGGGCATCGCCAACGATGTAGCCGTGCAGATCGACTGGCTCTCGTCTGAGGCCATTGATTCGCAAGGCACGGCGACCCTGGAACCGTACGACGCGGTGCTGATACCGGGCGGATTCGGGCAGCGCGGGGTCGAGGGAATGGTGGACACGGTCCGGTACCTGCGAGAGCAGGGGGTTCCGTTCCTGGGGATCTGCCTCGGCCTGCAATGCGCCATCATCGAGCTTTCCCGGAACGTCTGTGGCCTGGAGGGAGCCGATTCGTCCGAGTTCGAGCCGGACACTCCACATCCGGTGATCTCTCTGCTGGACTCCCAGCTGAAGGTCACCATGAAGGGCGGAACCATGAGGCTGGGAGCGTACCCCGCACACCTGGTGGAGGGCAGTCGAGTAAGGGAGATCTACGGAGAGGACGAGATCTCCGAGCGCCACCGTCACAGGTACGAAGTGAACAACGAGTATCGCGAGGTGCTGGCGGAGGCGGGCATGGGTTTCAGCGGTGTCTCCCCGGGCGGTGGACTCGTCGAGATCATCGAACTTGCGGATCACCCGTTCTTCGTGGCTACGCAGTTTCACCCGGAGCTCAAGTCCCGGCCGACGAGAGCGCATCCGCTCTTCGCGGCCTTCATTTCGGCGGCGCTGGATCACCGGCGGGCGCGTCCAGCTGATGCCGGTGAGGTTGGGGACCGGTCCGGCATGGCTACGGCTGGTCGGGAATGAACATTCTCGATCCCGGTGGGAGGTTTCTCCTCATCGCCGGGCCGTGCCTGCTCGAAGACGACCGCCTGAACCTCCGTGTGGCCGAGGAGGTCAAGGCCGTGGCGGAGCGTCTCGGCGTCACAGCTATCTTCAAGGCGTCGTTCGACAAGGCGAATCGTACGAGCGCCGGGTCCCCCCGGGGGCCCGGGCTGAGCGAGGGCCTGAAACGACTGGAGGCGGTTCGCCAGGCGACCGGCCTTCCCGTCCTGACCGACATGCACGAGCCGGATCAGGCCCGGGCCCTCGGCCAGGGAGTCGATGCGATCCAGATCCCCGCGTTCCTGTGCCGGCAGACGGACCTGCTGACCGCGGCCGGGAGCACCGGCCTTCCCGTCAACATCAAGAAGGGCCAATGGCTGGCTCCGGAGGACATGAGATATCCGGTCCAGAAGGTGAGGGATGCGGGTTCTGGCGGGGTCAGCGTGACGGAACGGGGGACGGCCTTCGGCTATGGCCGCTGGGTCGTGGACATGCGCAGCTTTGCGATCATGCGCGAGGTGTGCGGTTGTCCCGCGTTGTTCGATGCCACGCACTCGGTGCAGTTGCCGGGAGGGGGAGGTGGAGGCGCCTCGAGCGGCGGCGAGCCCCGCTGGATCGAGACCCTGGCCCGGGCCGCCGTAGCGGCGGGCGCCGACGGGCTCTTCGTGGAGACCCATCCCGACCCCGCGAGCGCTCCATCGGACGGCGCGAATATGCTGCCCCTCGAGCGACTCGAGGGTCTTCTGGAGGGGCTGCTTGCCGTGCGCGAGGCCCGGGACCGAGTGTCCGGACGATCGGGATGAGTTCCATATCGGGCGAGCAGGCTCGCAGGATCCGGGTGGTCCTGCTGGATGCCGATGGCGTGATGACGGATGGTGGACTGTACGTGTCCGCTGACGATGAGCGAGTCACCGAGGGACGTCGGTTCCACGTCCACGACGGGCTCGGCATTCACATGCTGCGGCGGGCCGATCTCGTGATCGCGGTCGTTTCCGGCAAGGTGTCGGCTCCGGTGCGCAGGCGAGCCGAGGCTCTCGGTATCATGGAGATCCACCAGGTCTCTCCGTTCGGCAAGCTCGAAGCCGTGGGCGACATCCTTCGCCGTGTCGGTGCGACCTGGACCGAGGCGGCATTCCTCGCCGATGATCTGGCGGATCTTCCGGTGCTTCGAGAGGTAGGGCTACCGGCGGCCGTTGCCAACGCCGTGCCCGAAGTCAAGGAAGCCGCAGACTGGATTGGCGACGTCTGTGGGGGGGCGGGTGCCGTTCGCGAGTTCAGCGAAGCCCTCCTGAGGGCGCGAGGGGAATGGGATTCGCTCGTGGAGGGATACGTCGCGGAGTGCTACGAGCAGTGGAGGTCGGCCAAAAGTGAGTGACGGGAGCGCCGAGCGGCTGCACGAGTCGCGGATCATCGAGCGGGGCCGTGAGGTGCTGCGTATCGAGAGCGAGAGCGTGGCATCCATGGCGGGTCGTCTCGGATCGCCGTTCGTCAGGGCTGTGGAGACGATCGCCTCGATCTCGGGCCGCGTCGTCGTCACGGGCATCGGCAAGTCGGGTATCGTCGCCCGCAAGCTCGCCTCGACCTTCTCGTCCACCGGCACGCCGGCGATCTTTCTGCACCCCGTCGAAGCCGCCCACGGTGACGTTGGAATGCTGGTTCGGGGAGATCTCCTGCTGGCCATTTCGAAGAGCGGGGAGTCCGCCGAGCTGGAGAGCCTGATGCCCGTTCTGGGGCGGCTGGGTATTCCCGTCATCGCACTCACCGCTGAACCGCAGTCGAAGCTCGCGAACAGGGCGAATCTCGCTCTGGACGTGAGCGTTCAAGTGGAAGCATGTCCGCACGACCTGGCGCCCACCGCCAGCAGCACCGCGGCCATGGCCATGGGTGATGCCCTGGCCATGGCGGTATCCGAGGTGCGCGGATTCGGGCCCGAGGACTTCGCCCGTCTGCACCCCGGAGGTGACCTCGGGCGGCGTTTGACCCTTACCGTGCGTGACGTGATGGTCACGGAAGATGAGCGAGTTCCCAAGCTCCCCCTCGATGGTAATCTCGCTGCGGCCATGCACGAGATCGCGCACCGGCAGGGTACCGTGCCGGTTCTCGACGGCACCTCGCGGGTCGTAGGTGTCATCACGGCGGGCGACCTCACGCGGTACGCGGACGAGCACCCTGACTTCCTCACGCACTCGGTCGATCGTGCCATGAACCCGGCTCCCAAGACGATCGAGCCGGGGGAGATGGCCACGGGCGCCCTGGCTCAGATGCAGGAATTCGGCATCATGGCCATGCCCGTGGTGGCATCGGACGACCGATTGCTGGGAATGGTCCACTTGCATGACCTTCTGCGGGCAGGGCTGACGTGAGCAGGCCATGGAGTCGGCCCTTCCGGGGCGGGTTGAGCCGAGCGGCCCTCGTGTTGTCTTGCCTGCAGGCTTTGGCTGGCTGTGAGAAGGAGAGCCAGAAACCGTTGGCGTCGGATACCTTACTGGGTCTCGAGGCCGACCAGGTGCTGGTGGGGGTCGAGATGAACCTCACGCGAGCGGGGGTTCGTAACGGGATCCTCGTGGCGGACACGGCCTTCAGTTTCCAGGAGGAAGGTCTGCTGCAGCTGCGCAATCTGGTCATCACCTTCTACGGCAGCACGGGACTCGAGGAGGGCGTGCTGACCGGTCGGGAGGGAGAGTACCGGTTCGAAACGGGCGACGTCGAGGTCAGAGGCGGGGTCGAGGTGACGGAAACCGCGGGGTCGAAGCGTCTGGTGACCGAGAGGCTGCGCTATGCCGCGGAGGCGGACTCTCTCTACGGAGATACGGCTTTCGTGCTGTACCGGCCGGGTCTGGAGATGAGGGGCGCCAGTTTCGTCAGCGATGCGGAACTCGAGAACGTACAGAGCCTCAATCCCAGCTTCGTGTCGGAAGGAGACCCTGCCGGCGCCCGGCGCACGCTTCCTGAATGATCATCAATCTACTGCCGACGGGCCCTGTCTCGATGGGTCTTCCGCGTATCCGGTCCGTGTTGGCCAGCCTGGCGGTCCTGGCATTGCCCGGATCGGCTGACGCCCAGGGCGCCCCGAGCTGCCAGCTCAGGGTCCGGGTGGTCGCGGCCTCGGGAACCGGGGAGCAGCCGAGAAGCAACATGCTGGCGATCCCCGGTGCCGAAGGGCAGTACGCGATGCACCTGGGAGGTGGACTGGTCATCGGTCAGTGTGGCGATGCCAGAATGACCGGGGATAGCGCCGTCCACCTGGAACACCGCTCTGAAGCCCGGATGATCGGGAGCGTGCGCTACAGGGACACGACCCGGGTGCTGGACGCGGACACCGTGACCTACTACGGCATGACCGACCGGGTCATAGCGGTGGGTGACGTGCGGTTGGAGCGCCTGCGCTCCGGTGCCACACTGGAAGGACCCCGGGTCGACTTCATGCGCACTCCGTTTCAGGGAAACCGCACGATTGCCACTGGAAGGCCCCACATGGTCCTGCCGACGGGCGGGCCGGGAACGGAGCCGTTCCTGGTGGACGCCGACCGGGCTGAGTTCCTGGGAGAAGATCGCGCCTTTGCCCGCGGCAACGTCGAGATTCACAGATCGGACCTGGATGCGACCGCCGAGAGCGCTCGTTTCGACGCGGATGGGGTGGGGGTCCTGTACGGCCGCCCGATCATTCGCGGAGAGGGCTTCGAGCTCACCGGTGACAGTGTGGTAGCTCGGTTCGCAGACGACGAGCTTCGAGAGGTCAGGTCGTTCGGCGAGGCGGTGGCGACCGGAGAGGACTTCGAACTCCAATCCGATCTCGTGACGGCCGAATTCAGGGGAGGGGAAGTCGAGCGCTTGTGGGCGTTCGGCGACGGACGGTCGATCGCGGTCTCGGGGAGTTTTCAGCTCGCGGGCGATTCGATCGAGTTTTCCCTCACGGCGGGTCGGATCGATTCCATCGCCTCGGTGGGGAACGCCGCTTCCGTGGAGACCCTGCCGCACATACCCGGCGAGCCACTGGTCGAGGCACCCAAGGACCTGGACCCGGGTTCGAACTGGCTTACGGGGGACACGATCCGGGCCTTCTTCGGTGTCGCTCCCGTCGACTCGCTCCTCGCCCGGCTGGAGGCGGACCCGACGCCCGAACGAATCATGGCCCTCGGCAGTGCGCGGTCGTTCTACGCCTCCGTTCGTGACTCCATCCGATCCGAGGCTCCATCCCGGAATTACCTGCTCGGCAACCGGATCGAGGTCCTCTTCGAGGATGGGGAGCCCGCGGAGGTGATCGCGAGAGATGCCATCGGCATTTATCTCGAGCCCTCAACGGAAGGAGAAGGCGGTTGAGCACCAAGAGCGTCCTCAGGGCAGAAGGCCTGGTGAAGGCATTCGGCAAGCGGCGTGTGGTGGACGGTGTCGACCTCGAGGTCCATCAGGGCGAGATCGTGGGGCTGCTCGGCCCAAACGGGGCGGGGAAGACCACCACCTTCTACATGATCGTGGGGCTGCTGGGGGCAAACGCGGGGCGGGTGTATCTCGACCAGCAGGAACTGACCCGGGTCCCCATGTACCGCCGTGCCCGGGCGGGAATTGGTTATCTGTCGCAGGAGCCCTCGATCTTCAGGCGTCTCACGGTCGAGCAGAATGTCATGGCCATTCTGCAGACGCTCGACATGACTCGATCCGAGCGTCAGAGCCGGCTGGATGAGCTGCTCGGAGAGTTGTCGATCGGCCACCTGCGAAAGAGCAAGGCGGATTCGTTGTCGGGCGGCGAGCGACGCCGACTCGAGATCACACGGGCCCTCGTCACTCGCCCCAAGTTCATGCTGCTCGACGAGCCGTTCGCCGGCGTGGACCCCATCGCGGTCGACGATATCCAGCGCATCGTCGCCGAGCTCAGGGAGCGTGGTCTCGGCGTGTTGATCACCGACCACAACGTGCGCGAGACCCTCTCGATTACCGACCGTGCCTACCTGATGTTCAACGGCCAGATTCACATCGAGGGGCCGGCTCAAACCCTCGTTGAAGATCCCCAAGCCCGCAAGATGTACCTGGGACTGGACTTCGAACTCTAGACTCCTCACAGGCGGTGCGGTGCGCGGTCCGTCCTGCAAGGGGTGTGCCGTGTGAACCGCGTACGCTATCTTACATGCAGCGCGCGGCCTGTGCGGTCGCAGAACCCGATTGAACGGAGTGGTCGAGTAGCCGATGGCGGATTTTAGACGAGGGCTCTCGCAGAGCCTCGGAATGCGGCAGGAGCTGAAGATCAATCCTCGCCTCTATCAGGCGATGGATTTGCTCTACATGCCTCTGCTGGACCTGCAGGCGCACCTGAAGCTGGAGGTGCTGGTCAATCCGTTCCTCGAGTTCACTGAGATGGCCGAAGAGGAGCTTCCCGAAGAGAAGCCGGAAGAGGAAGAGGACGAGGACGAGGTCGATTGGGAAGAGATCCTACTCAACGGCTTCGACGCAGGCGGCAGACGGAGCCAGTTCGAGGACAAAGAGCACTACATGCCCACTCCGGCGGCACCGCCGGATCTCTGGGAGCACCTGCGCGAGCAGCTCAATCTCCTCACTCTGGGGCCGCGTGAGTTCGCTCTTGGCGAGGAGATCATTGGCAACATCGATCGTGAGGGATTCCTCGCCTGCAGCCTGGAGGAACTGGTAGAGGCGGCCAACGCGTGGTTGGCCGAGAGTGAGCCCGAGCTGTGGGCCGAGATGGAGCCCTTTACACTCGAGGAGGCCGAAGCGGTTCTCGCGGTCATCCAGGGCTTCTATCCGTCGGGTGTGGGTGCCCGTGATCTTCGCGAGACGCTCCTGATCCAGTTGCGGGAGCGGAAAGAAGTCGACACCCTGGCCTATCGAATCATCCACGATCACTTCGAGCAGTTGGTGAACCACAGGTGGAGCGAGCTTTCCAAGGAGCACGGAATCTCCCCGCTCGACGTTCAGAGCGCCGCCGACTCGATCGCCAAACTCGATCCGAAGCCCGGCCTCAAGTACGCGGACATGAGCGAGAACTACGTCATCCCCGACCTGGCGGTCGAGAAGGTCGATGGCGAGTACTTCGTGTTCCACAACGACTCGTCTTTGCCGCGCCTCAAGCTCTCTCGATCATACCGGGAGGTGGCCCAGGACAGGAATCAGTACCAGGGCGAGAACAAGGCCTTCATCTCCAAGAAGCTCAACAGCGCCCAGTGGATGATCCAGGCGATCGAGCAGCGACGACAGACGATGTTGAAGGTCATGAGCTTCATCGTCGACCGTCAGCGCGAGTTCTTCGAGAAGGGCGTCGAGCACCTGAGGCCCCTCACTCTGCGCGAGGTGGCCGAGCACATCGACATGCACGAGTCCACCGTATCGCGAGTGACGAACGACAAGTACGTGCAGACTCCACGGGGGGTTCTCCCCCTGAAGTTCTTCTTCTCCTCCGGGCTGTCGACCGACTACGGCGAAGATGTCTCAGCCCGGGGCATTCGAGCCCGGATTGAGAAGTTGGTGGCCGACGAGGATTCGAAGAAGCCCCTGACCGACCAGGCCATTGTGGACGTCCTGAAGAAAGAAGGCGTCCAGATCGCCCGGCGGACGGTTGCGAAGTACAGGGACCAGCTGGGAATTCTCTCGGCGAGGATGCGTAAGCGAGTATGACCGAGTCCGGGTTGTCTTCCGCCGACCCCCTCCCGCCGACCTCCAGACGCTTCTCGGTTATCGTTCCGGCCTTCAATGAGGTGGGGAATATGCCAGATCTGTTCAAGGATCTGGCGGGGACGTTTTCGCGCTTCCAGTTGAACGGTGAAGTCGTGCTCGTCGACGACGGTTCGACCGACGGCACTCTCGAGGCCGCGAGAGCGGCGGCAGACGCGGCGGGCATTGCGGCTCGGACCGTCTTCCTGCGTCATCGGGTCAACAAGGGGAAGACGGCGGCCCTGGTGACGGCCGTGAGATCCACCGACGCGCCGGTATACGTGCTCTTCGACGCTGATCTTCAGCACGCCACGGACGAGATCCCCCGCTTCCTGGATGCGCTGGATGAACAGCACGACGTGGTTGTGGGGCGCAAGGTGGGAGACTACCCGAAGCGCCTGGTTTCGGGGGTCTACAATCGCCTGTCGCGAGTGATCTTCCGGGTGCCGGTGCGCGACCTGAACTCGATGAAGGCCTTCCGGCGAGAGGTGGTCGATGAGATCCACCTCCGTGAGGATTGGCACCGCTATCTCGTGGTGCTGGCCCACGATCGGGGTTTTCGGATCGGCGAGATCGACATCGACCTTCTCCCCAGGCGGCACGGGGTGTCCAAGTACAGCGGGCAGGGCAGGGTGGTGGTCGGCCTGCTTGACCTGGTCGCCGTGTGGTTCCAGCTGGTGTTCAGCCGCAAGCCGATGCTCTTCTTCGGACTCACCGGTGTGTTCGTGGCTGGAGTGGGAGTTCTCGTCGGAATCGTGGCGCTGGTTCTCCGGTATGCACTGGGCACGGGGTTCAGGCCGCTCCTGACTCTCGTCGTATTCCTGGTTCTTCTGGGTGGATTGCTCTTCGTTGCGGGGCTGCTCGCCGAGCTGATCGCGGGACTCCGGGCCGAGGTGGAGGATCTCCGCCGAGAGCTGAGAAGGTGATCGGCCGGGGCACAGCCGGAGGGCCTGATTCGACGGATTCCAGGGCTGAGAACGCGACGTCTCTCACGGGTACGGAGGGGATTCTGGCACCGACGGTGCTGGTCGCCCTGCACGTTCTCCTTGCCGTACTGGTGTTCGAGCCAACGCTCTTTCCCGGGGCCGATGCGGGTCACTACATGGTCCTCGGCGAATCGCTGCGCAACGGATTGGGCTTCCGGGATATCCAACTGCCCGGGTCGCCGCTGCACGCCAAGTTCCCGCCCGGCTACCCCGTGATCCTGGCGGTTGCCGGCTGGTTCGGCGGCCTCCAGTTGTTCAAGGCTGTCTCGATGGCGTTCGCCGCCGGCTCGGTGTGGCTGACTTACCGGATCGCTGAATCGCTGGTCAGCAAGCGGGCCGCATTCGTAGCCGCCGCTCTGTTCGCCATGGCACCGGTGCTGTTGGACTTCTCACACCGAGTCTTGTCTGAAGCGGCCTTCACCTTCCTCCTGCTGGCCGTGGTTGCGGCCACCTTGCGAGATAGACGCGTCGGGGCCGTCGCCCTGGCTGCTGCGGCGGCTGCGTTCTTCACACGAACGGCCGGACTGTCGGTACTGCTCACCCTCGTTGCCTGGACCCTTCTTTCGCGCGATCGCCGCCGAGCGGTGGCGGCTGTGCTGGTGGCCCTGGTCTGTGTCGTGGGCTGGGCGGTGTATCAGCAAGTGGCCCAACCTTCGCAGCCGGGTTACCTGCAGCAGCTCGTGCAGCAGAACCCTTACGTTCCCGCTGCTGGAACCGTAGGCCTGATGGACTTTCCGGCACGGGCGGCCGCGAATCTGTGGCGTTACGTCAGCTCTGAGCTGCCTGGCTCGTTCGGTTTCCCGACGGTTCGGAGACAACTGGTCACGGGCACGGCCATCGCCGGAGTGTTCTTGAGCTCTCTGGTCCTGTACGGTTGGCTCCGATCGGCCGTTACCCGTGTGACGGTGGCACACCTCCTCGTGGCCTTCTACGTCGGCCTCATCTTGCTGTGGCCGCCCGTGTGGACCGATCGTCGGTTCCTCCTCCCTATTCTGCCTCTCCTCGTGGTGTTCGGCGCCGCAGGAGCGGTGGCTGGCATGGAGTCCCTGGGGCAGCGGATCGGTTATGTGACGGTGGGACTCGTCACGGCCGGAGTCGCCACGATGGCCCTGATCTCGTCGGGCTCGGTCGTGTCGTACCGGGTGGCCTGCCAGTTCTCATACCGGGACGGTTACCCGTGTGACCGTCCGCAGTATCGGGAGTTTTATGCCATGGGTTGGTGGGCCTCGGAGAATACGCCCGAGGGATCGGTGATCGCCAACCGCAGTCCAGCGACTTTCTACCTTTTCTCTCGGCGGCAAGGAGATCTGTATCCGTACTCACAGGATCCTTCAATCGTGCTCCGTGGGCTCGAGGAGATGGGTGCGGACTACGTACTGGTTGACCGGCTGAGCGCGACCACGGGCATGTACCTCATTCCCGCCATCGCGGCCAACCTGGAGCGATTCGAGGTCGTGCACACGGTGGGCGGAGAAGAGGGCACGGCACTGCTGCGCATGCTCTCCGCCCCCAGGACCGCCTCAGCGCCCGACGAACCATGAAGGTCATCCATGTAGCCACGGCATTTCCCAGGTACCACGATGACCCGATCACCCCCTGGCTGGTAGAGCTGGTCCGGCGCCAACGGCAGGCCGGGATCGATGCCAGCGTCCTGGCGCCGGCCTATCGAGGCGGACCGGAAGAGGAATCCTCCGGCGTTCCCGTTCGACGTTTCCGATACGCGCCCCGTTTCATGGAGACGCTCACCCACGACCAGGCGGTCCCGGATCGAATCCGCGACCGTCCCGCCTCGGCGGTGCTCGTGCCGCCCTACCTCGCAGCAGGATGCGCGGCGGCTGCGGAGCTCGGTCGCGCCGGCCCGGACCTGGTGCACGTTCACTGGCCGATGCCCCATGCCCTGTTCGGGGCCTCCATGCGTAAGGCGTCGGGTGGACGGACGGCCATGGTCTGCAGCTTCTACAGCGTAGAGGTGAACTGGGTCGATCGGCGCCTCCCCTGGCTGCGTCCGTTCCTCGAGTGGAGCATCAGGTCCGCGGACGCGGTGACCGCGATCTCCACCTCCACTGCGGCTGCCGTGAAGGGGCTGTACGATCGTCCCGTTGCGGTCGTCCCCTACGCGGCGGTGATTCCCGACGTGTCTCCGGACCGAGTTCGCTCCGCCCTCTCCAGCCCTGATGAGCCGGTCCGGCTCCTGTTCGTTGGGCGTCTCGTGGAGAGGAAGGGGGTCGAAGTGCTGGTGCGGGCCCTCGCCAGACTCCGTCACACGCGGGACGCGGAACTGGTGATCGTCGGCTCGGGGAACCGAGAGGACAGCGTACGGCGGACGGCGGCGCTGGAAGGTGTGGCGGACCACGTCCACTTACGCGGATTCGTGACGGCGGAGCGTCTCGCGCAGGAATATGCCGAGTCGGACATCTTCGTCCTTCCTGCGGTGGTGGATTCGCGGGGGGACACCGAGGGCCTTGGCGTGGTGCTGCTGGAGGCGCTGGCGTACGAGCGGCCGGTCATCGCCTCACGCGCAGGGGGTATCCCCGACATCGTGATCGATGGGGAGACGGGGTGGCTATCGGACCCCGGGGACTCGGAGGTTCTCGCCCGGCGAATCCTCGATGTGATCTCCGATCCGGACGAAGCCCGTCGCGTGGCGGCTCAGGGCAAGCGGCGAGCCGAGGCGCGCTTCTCGTGGGAGCGGATTCTGGAGGAAACGGACGTCGTGTACGCATCCGCAGCGGAGGCACGTCGTGAGCGCCGGGACTGATCGATACGAGACGTTCACGGCCACGGAGGCGTATCGGGCGGGCCGCCTCCGAAAAGCTCGTGTGATCGCTCATCTGTGTGCGCCCTACCTTACAGGTTCGGCTCGCGTTGCAGACCTCGGCGCGGGGACCGGGATTATTCGTAAGGCACTTGAGCTGGAGACTGGTAATCCAATATATGGGCTTGAGATAGATAGTAAGTTCATCGTAGAAAAGGAGCGCATGGTCAGGGGCGACGTTCTGCGCATCCCGTTCGCCTCCGAGAGCCTGGATTTCGTGATGTTGAACCACCTCTACGAGCACGTTCCGGATGCGGGCGAGTTGTTTCGAGAGACCTATCGGGTCCTGAAACCGGGAGGACGGGCTTACGTGACGGCAGGAAGCCGACTCGCGATCGTGGAACCCCACTACCGGCTGCCTTTTCTCAGCTGGCTTCCGAAGGGGGCAGCCGGGGTCTACCTTCGAATCACGCGCCGGGGGAAGTCCTACGAAGACATCCGGTTCCTCACCTATCGACCCTTGACGAGGCTCATGCGATCCGCGGGTTTTCTCCTCCACGACGTGACGGAGCGTGCGATCGACGACCTGATCCGGACGGCCTGGGGTGAGCGCTGGGGTGCGGTGTGGGGAGCCGTTCGCCGAACGCCCGACGGGCTGCGGAGGAGCTTGCTCAGAACCGGGTCGCCGCAGTGGTTCTTCTTCCTCGAGCGGCCGGCACGACCGTCCGATGCCCCGGAGAACAGCGAATGACCGACGAGCGCGGCTGGAACACACGGTACTTCGTATGGATCGCGGCCGCGGTCGCCGGACTGCTGACCCTGGCCTTCTACCGCGGGTTCGTATTCGACGGCGCTGCGATGCTGTACGGCGACGACATGATCAACGAGGGCTACCAGTTGCGCTCGTTCGGAGTCGATGAAATCAAGTCCGGCCGGGGGTTTCCGCTCTGGAATCCGTTCGTGTACGGGGGACAGCCCTACCTGGCGATCCTGCCTGGCCCGGTGTTCTATCCGACGAGTCTCCTGTACCTGATCATGCCCCTGCATCGGGCCATCGGGTGGACATTCGTATTGCACACGTTCCTTTCGGGAATCTTCGCCTACCTGGCCGCCCGATCGATTCGTCTGGAGCGTGCACCCTCCGCGGTAGCCGGATTGGCGTTCATGCTCACCGGGTTCGTCGTATCGACCCTGTACGGGGGACACGACGGCCGCATGTTCGCGATGGCCCTGATTCCGCTCGCGTTCATGTGCCTCGAACGAGGCCTCGCGTCGAGCCGCATTCAGTGGTTCGTCGCTCTGGGCCTCGTGATCGCGCTGCAGATCTTCACCCCCCACATCCAGCTCATGTACTACTCCTCGCTCGCCCTCACGCTCTATGCTTTGATGAGGATCGGGCAGCGAGTCCGGGCGGAGGGGGCGCGGACGGCCGTTCCGCTGGTCGCCATGTGGGCGCTGGGGTTCGCGGTGGCGGGTCTGGTAGGGCTGGCTCAACTCCTGCCCACCGTTCAGATCCTGGATGTGGCTGTTCGGGGCGGGGCAGGGGAGTCGGGCTACGCCTTCGCATCGTCGTGGGCGCTTCCCCCCCAGGAGGTCTCGGCCCTCTTTCTTCCGGACCTGATCGGATCGCTCGGCACGTATTGGGGCAGCAACCCGTTCAAGCTGCACACCGAGTACCTGGGAGCCGTTCCGGTGGTTCTGGCTCTCGTCGCCCTGACGGCGATCCGCAGCGACCGCCGGGTGACTTTCATCGCGATTACCGCCCTGACCTGTGTCCTCTTCGCGCTTGGCGCCGCCACCCCGCTGCATCGACTGGCGTACTCGGTCATTCCATTCGTCAAGCAGTTCCGGGCGCCATCGATGATGCTGGGGCCGGCGAGCCTCATGATCGCACTGCTGGCCGGCCTGGGGTGGCAGAGAGTGCTCGAGGCTCGCAGGGGACTCGGTGCGATCCCGTGGGTCTGGGTCTTCGGGCTGGCCGCTCCGTTGATCCTTCTCGGACTTGCCGCGGCGATCTCGCCGGACGGCCTCCTGCGGTGGGTGCGAACAGCTTGGTATCCGGCGGGATGGACTCGAACGGCCGGCGTAGATCCGGTTGGACCTCTCAGGATCAACGGCTGGCTGCTACTGCTGGGCGTTGGCGGCGGCTTGGGATCGGCATGGGCCGTGGGAGTGCGTCGGGCCCCGGAGTGGCTGCTGGCTCTCCTCCTCCTCGTCATGGTCGCCGATGGTTGGCGTGTGAACGACCGTTATCTCCGGACGGTGGACCCGGAGACGGTCTTCCCCTCCGATACGGTGATCGAGCACCTTCGCTCGGAACTCGCCCTGGCCGAGAGGGCCTTTCCGCCGGCGGGGATGGCGGGCTACGGACCCAGCGAACTCAGCGTCCACGGAATTCCCACGGTTACCGGCATCCAGAAGTTCCGACTCGAGTGGTATGAGCGGTTCACGGGTGGCCTCGGCATGCAGAACGTGGGCACGATCGCGGCCCTTGGTCTGCTCGATGTGGGGTTCATCGTGGCCAGCCCGGGAATTTCGTCTGAAGTCCTGGCCATGGAAGCTTCGGGGCCGAGGGGGACGGCATACCGCGTGTTGAGCGACGTGCCGCACGCGTTCTTCCCCAGGCGGGTCGAGGCCACTCCGGACACGGCTGAGGCCCTGCGCCGGATCCTCGAGGCAGACCCGCTGGAGCTTGCCATCGTGGAGGGCGATGTAGCTCCGGCCGCGGGCTCGGGGATGGCGACGATCACGCGATACGAACCCAACGAACTGGTTCTGCAGGTGGAGGCCGGACGGGCCGGGCTCCTGTTCCTCAGCGAGGTCTACTATCCGGCGTGGCGGGCCGAGATCGACGGAGAGTCTGCCGAGATACTGAGGACCAACACCGCATTCCGGGGCGTCGTCGTGCCCGCGGGAAGTCACGAGGTGAGATTTCGATACTCCGCGACCGAGTTTCGCACAGGGTTCATAGTATCCGGGGCCGCAGCGGCCGGCGCCCTCGTCTGGCTTCTGATCGGCTTCCTGCGCAGGCGAGCGGCGGCTCCGCAGGGCTCCCGCAAGGAGCTGGAGGAAGCGTGACCACGGGTCGCGGACCCCGTCGCGTGGTGGCGGTCGGGTTCCTCGTCGTCGCACTCTTCTTCGTCGCGACGTTGCTGAGAGGGCAGTGGACTTCGCTGGACGAGGTCATGGCCGCGACCCGTTCGTTCGACTGGTCATTTCACCCCTGGAAGCTCGTACTGGCGGTCGTCGTTGGCGTGGCGGACCTTCTGCTCATGGGCGGTGTCTGGGCAAGCATCTTCAGGCGAACCGGGGGCAACGTCGGACGGGCCGCAGCCGTCCGCGTCTGGGTGGTCACCAACTTCGGCCGCTACATCCCGGGCAAGATCTGGCAGCTCGGCGGGCTCGCCGCCTACATGAAGGGGCGTGGCGACTCGGGAGCCGCGGCGCTCGTCTCCGCGGCGGCGTTCCAGATTGTCACGCTGGTCACGGGGGGTGCCGTCGCCGTCTCCACGATCGGCGTCGCTTGGGCCGGAGCGGAGGGGAACTGGGTGCCCGTCGTGGTCACCCTCGGGGTGCTTATCCTGCTGGGGTTGCACCCTCGTGTGATTCGCTGGGCGGCGAGCCGGCTTGGCCGCTGGCTCGGCGAGGACGATCTGACGGTCGAACTGGACGCGGGAGACATTCTGTGGGCCGCCGCGGGGATGCTGCTGGCCTGGAGTCTGTATGGAGTCGGGCTGTTCCTGCTGTTGCAGGGCGTCGGTATCGCGGTTGAAGTCAACCAGTTGCCTGTACTTACCGGTATCTTCGCGGCCAGCTATGTGGTCGGCTACCTTGTGCTCGTGGCCCCGGGTGGCCTGGTTGTGCGAGAGGGCGCCATGACGGCCTTGCTGGCCGACCTGGTGGGTTTGGCAGTCGGCGTGGCGGCTGCCGTCGCGATCATGGCCCGGATATGGATGGTGTTGAGCGAACTCGCCGCGCTGGCTCTGGTGCTGGCCTGGCCGAGAACGGTCGAGGAACAGGAGAGAGTGACTTGAGCGAGAATCCGGACGTTCCGGGAACGGAGCCGATCGGACGGGGCAGGGCGCTCGTCGTCATGCCGACATACAACGAGGCCGGCAATCTGGCCTCGATCGTCCCCGTGGTGCTGGACCAGGACCCGCGGATCGACGTGCTGGTCGTGGACGACGCCTCACCCGACGGTACGGGGCAGGTCGCCGATCGGATGGCGTCTGACAACCCGCGCGTGCACGTGGTACATCGGGAGGGTAAGCAAGGGCTCGGCAGCGCGTATCTGAGGGGCTTCGCCTGGGGGCTGGAGCGAGGATACGAGTTCCTCCTGGAGATGGACTCGGATCACTCACACGATCCCAAGTACCTCCCCGCGCTGCTCCAGGCTGTCGAGGGAGATCTCGACCTCGTCATCGGCTCTCGCTACGTGAGCGGGGTCAACGTCATCAACTGGCCGATGAGCCGGCTCCTTCTGTCCTGGTTCGCCAACAAGTACGCCCGTGTGGTGACCGGGCTCCCTCTGTCGGACGCCACCGCGGGGTTCAAGTGTTTCCGGCGGGAGGTGCTGGAAGCGATCGACTTCTCGAAGGTGGGGTCGACCGGATACACGTTCCAGATCGAGATGGACTTCCGGGCGTGGAAGAAGGGATTCCGAGTCGGTGAGGTTCCGATCGTGTTCGTGGAT
>Ga0316201_10001148_pt1 | contig 17280 bp, 16 predicted proteins | sample CS6wburrow_MG_FD_204516 | JGI IMG/M metagenome (GOLD analysis project Ga0316201, IMG submission 204516) | Coastal sediment microbial communities from Delaware Bay, Delaware, United States - CS-6 worm burrow | ecosystem: Environmental > Aquatic > Marine > Coastal > Sediment | place: USA... | reverse complement strand
TACGGCCAGTGTGTTACAAAATCTGCATTATACGCTAACAACTATACGGACATAAAAACAAATAATTTCCATAGAAGTTGTGCAGGGTTGTATTGTCAGTCTGGTTATACTGTGCAAGAAAATATCTGTACCGGCAGTTGTTTACTGCAACGCCGTTGCATGCAGGTCATCATGTCTTCTTTGGCCTGTCTATATTGACCAGCTTTTACTTTACTTCCATAATCCTTGTTTTTACTGGCACTCACCCCTATAGAGTGCTAGAGAATAAATTGGCAGAACGAATACATTGAATAAACCACATGTCCTAAACGAACGCGCAGCCATCCTGCTCAAGCAGCTGGTGGCAAGTTATATCGATGATGGACAGCCAGTCGGATCAAAGAAGCTCGCTCAGGATGCAGGTCTGGATATCAGCCCGGCGACGATACGTAACGTCATGTGCGGGCTGGAGAAAAAAGGCCTGGTGATTGCACCGCATACCTCTGCCGGCCGTATCCCTACCGAGCAGGGCTTGCGACTGTTTGTCGATAACCTGTTAGAAATGCAGCCGATCGAAGATAAGATGATCAGCCGCTTGCAGGCAGAGCTTGATCCTGACATGGAGATGAGTGAGCTGGTCAATCATGCCTCACAGATGGTGTCTGAGATGACGCAGATGGCAGGGATCGTGACTGTGCCAAAGCAGACCAATGCCAAATTACGCCATATCGAGTTTTTACCGTTACCGGAAAAACGTATCCTGGCGATCATGGTAACCAACGAAAAAGATGTGCAGAACAAAGTCCTGCACGTGGATCGTGAGTACAGCGCGAACGAGTTGCAGCATGCCGCAAATTACCTCAATCAGCAGTTTACCGGGCGCGATGTGCACGAGATCAGGGAGAGCTTGCTGCTGGATCTGGATCGAACGCGGCAGGACGTCGATAGTGTGATGAAAACGGCCGTAGAAGTTGCCGATAAAGCATTATCCGGCAACGACGTGAAGCGGCCGGACTTTATCGTTCAGGGTGAAAGTAACCTGGTTCGCTACAACAACAATACTGATCAACAGCAACTGCAGCATCTGTTTGAGATATTCAACAGGAAGCGCGAGATGCTAGGCCTGTTCGACCGCTGTGTCCAGGGCGAAGGGGTCAAGATCTTCATCGGTCACGAGGCCGGTTTTACCGGTCTTGGCAATTGCAGTGTCATCACCGCGCCATATTCGGTGGCAGGGAAAGCTGTCGGTGTGTTAGGCGTGATCGGTCCGGCACGGATGAATTATGATCGTGTCATCCCGGTTGTCGATATCACTGCAAAATTACTGGGTGATGCACTGAAGCTTTAAACAGCTGCGAAATATTAAATAAAACCCCTTTTTTGACCTTGAATTATATGGATTTGCCACCATTGATTGCCTCAAATCAACAAATTTAGTTAAGAGATACAAAATGTCAGCAGATAAGCAAAAGAATGAAGAATTGATGGATCAGGTAGAAGACGCTGAGCAGGAGATGCTTGAAGATGAGCATAAAGGTGAGGAGAAACTGGAATCACCCGAGATAAATGCAGATAGCCTGGAGGCTCAGCTCGAACAGGCGCAGGCAAAAGCCAGCGAGAACTGGGATGCCTACCTGCGTGCCAAGGCAGAGATGGACAACTTACGTCGCCGTAATACTAAAGACCTGGAAAATGCCCATAAATACGGTATCGAAAAGTTTGTCACTGAACTGCTGCCGGTATTAGACAGCATGGCATTAGGGCTGGCGGTAGAAGATGCCAGTGCCGAGAGTCTGCGTGAAGGCATGGAGTTGACCATGAACATCCTGCAGAAAATGATGGAAAAACTAAACATCGAAGAGATCGATCCACTCAACGAAAAATTCGATCCTGAGAAACACCAGGCGATGACGATGCAGCCTAATGCGGACGTCGAACCCAATACGGTTATCGCAGTAATGCAAAAAGGTTATTCACTGAATGAACGTTTGATCAGACCGGCCATGGTAATAGTTTCAAAAGCGGCTGAAGAAGAGAACTAGCAGTAATATCAGGGCGTTAAAAAACATCAATTTTATTAGGTAATTGTCTTATTTATTACTTGGATTTATAAAAAGCAGCCCCATATAAATGCTAACAACATATATTACTGCTGGTAATGCACACTTTTTGAGTGAACCCATGCAGTGAATTAAAGATTAAAGAAAATTATTGGAGACCAGCAATGGCTAAAATTATAGGTATAGATTTAGGTACAACAAACTCTTGTGTTGCCGTCATGGACGGTGATTCAGTGAAGGTTATTGAAAATGCAGAAGGCGATCGTACCACGCCTTCAGTCGTCGCGTTTACCGATGACGAAGTCGTTGTTGGTTCATCTGCAAAACGTCAGGCAGTAACTAATCCTGCCGACACGATCTTCGCGGTAAAACGTCTTATCGGCCGTACTTTTGATGAAGACGTGGTGCAGCGTGACATCAAACTTGTTCCTTACAAGATCATAAAAGCAGACAATGGTGACGCCTGGGTTGAAGCCAAAGGCAAGAAGATGGCACCACCTGAGGTCTCTGCACGTATCCTGCAAAAAATGAAGACCACTGCAGAAGAGTATCTCGGTCACGAGGTCACAGAAGCGGTTATCACCGTGCCTGCATACTTTAATGATTCACAGCGCCAGGCAACCAAAGACGCTGGTCGTATCGCTGGTCTCGACGTAAAGCGTATCATCAATGAGCCTACCGCTGCAGCACTTGCATACGGTATGGATAAAAAACGTGGTGATTCAAAAATCGTGGTTTATGACCTCGGCGGCGGTACCTTCGACGTATCGATCATCGAGATCGCAGAGATCGATGGCGAACACCAGTTCGAAGTACTGGCGACAAACGGTGACACCTTCCTCGGTGGTGAAGATTTTGATACACGCCTGATCGACTACCTGTCAGACGAGTTCAAGAAAGACAGTGGCGTTGATCTGCATAATGATCCATTAGCGCTGCAGCGTCTTAAAGAAGCTGCTGAGAAAGCAAAGATCGAGCTGTCGTCAACGCAGTCAACCGACGTTAACCTGCCGTACATCACAGCAGACGCCAGCGGTCCTAAGCACTTAAATATCAAACTGACCCGCGCCAAGCTGGAAAGCCTGGTCGGCGAACTGATCGCCAGAACGATCGATCCTTGCAAACAGGCACTGAAAGATTCAGGTCTCTCTGCCAGCGATATCGACGAAGTGATCCTGGTCGGTGGTCAGACACGTATGCCTAAGGTTCAGGAAGAAGTGCAGAAATTCTTCGGCAAAGAGCCTCGCAGAGACGTTAACCCCGATGAAGCTGTCGCTATGGGTGCAGCTATCCAGGGTGGAGTATTAGGCGGCGATGTTAATGACATCCTGTTACTTGACGTAACACCGCTGTCCCTGGGTATCGAAACCATGGGTGGTGTGATGACCAAACTGGTCGAGAAGAATACGACGATTCCTACCAAGGCGTCTCAGGTGTTCTCGACGGCGGATGATAACCAGTCTGCAGTAACCGTTCACGTATTACAGGGTGAGCGCGAGATGGCAACAGGTAATAAATCACTGGGTCGTTTTGACCTGAGCGATATACCGCCTGCACCACGCGGCGTACCACAGATCGAAGTGTCTTTCGATATCGATGCTAACGGTATCCTGAACGTATCGGCTAAAGACAAGGCGACGGGTAAAGAACAGTCTATCGTGATCAAGGCCTCAAGTGGTCTGTCCGATGACGAAGTCGATCAGATGATCAAGGATGCAGAAGCACATGCTGAAGAAGACAAGAAGGCACATGCTCTGGTCACCGCGAAAAACACGGCTGAAAACATGATCCACGGTACTGAAAAGTCTATCAAGGATCTGGGTGACAAGGTCGACGCTGACGAAAAAGCAGCAGCAGAAGCTGCGATTGCTGAACTTAAAGCTGCAATGGAAGGTGATGATAAAGATGCGATCGAAGCGAAGACCGAAGCACTAACCGCTGCAGCAGGCAAGATTGCTGAGAAGGCATATGCTGAACAGGCAGCGCCGGCCGGTGAAGGTCAGCCGGGTGCTGAGCAGACTGACAACGCATCTGCAGACGATGTAGTCGATGCCGAGTTCGAAGAAGTTAAAGAAGGTAAAGACGACAAGTAACTTTATAAGTTATGCGTAGCTGTTGATCAGGGCGCGGAGTTGCAGAGGTTAAAAAACAGTTGTTGATTGTTTTCTCTGTAGCTCCGCGTTTCTGTGGTAGAACAGTTTTTTAGTTCAAATAATTAATTAATAGATAGAAGACTATGTCAAAACGATGTTATTACGAAGTTCTGGGTGTATCACGCGACGCGAGTGAAGCGGATCTGAAAAAAGCCTTCCGTCGCCTTGCGATGAAACACCATCCTGATCGTAATACCGGCAATTCAGAAGAATCGGAAGTCAAGTTCAAGGAAGCAAAAGAAGCCCACGAAGTCCTTTCTGACCCTAACAAACGTGCAGCCTATGACCAGTATGGCCATGCAGGTGTCGATCCGTCCATGGGTGGACGCCCGGGTGCCGGCGGTGGTGGTTTCGAAGACATCTTCGGTGATGTGTTTGGCGATATCTTTGGCGGTGGCGGCCGTCGTGGGCAACGTGCACAACGTGGCTCTGATCTACAGTACAATCTCGAGTTGAGCCTCGAGGACGCGGTTTTTGGTACGGAAGTTAAAATCAGAGTCCCAACATTGGTCGCATGTAAGACATGTTCCGGCAGTGGTGCAAAAGAAGGTACCTCTGCGACCACCTGTACCACCTGTCATGGTGCAGGCCAGGTTCGCATGCAGCAGGGTTTCTTCGCCGTTCAACAAACCTGTCCTCAGTGTCACGGTAAGGGCAAGATGATCAGTGATCCATGTCCCGACTGTCGCGGCCAGGGACGTAAGCAGGAGCAGAAAACACTCTCGGTCAAAGTCCCTGCTGGCGTCGATACCGGTGACAGGATTCGTCTCGCCAATGAAGGCGAAGCCGGAGAACAGGGCGCACCGAATGGCGATCTGTATGTACAGATGCACGTAAAACCGCATGATATTTTCACTCGGGATGATAACGACCTGTTCTGTGAGATGCCTATTTCGATCGGTACCGCGACCCTGGGTGGCGAGATAGAAGTGCCTACACTCGATGGTAAGCTGCGTTTGAAAATACCAGGCGAGACCCAGACCGGAAAGCTTTTCCGTATGCGCGGCAAAGGTGTTAAACCGGTTCGCGGCGGTGCCACCGGTGACCTGCTGTGCAGGGTAAACGTCGAGACACCGGTCAAATTGAGTAATAAGCAGAAAGACCTGCTCAGGAAATTTGAAGAATCGATACGAGAGGGCAGCTCAAAACATAGTCCGCAGCATGCTTCATGGGGTGATCGCATGAAGAAATTCTTCGACGATCTGAAAGCCTGAAAAGACTTGTCGTCGATCTGAACAGCGGTCACATGTGAAAAACGTGAATACAGAGCCAGACATGGCTTTAAGTATTTGCGTTTTTTTTGCGTTTATTTGCCGGTGTACAGTTTGTTTCAACGTAATATAATGGCAGACTAGAAAAATAATAAAAATCATTGGGGTTTAGATGTTAGATATAGCAGTTACCGGCGCCGCCGGCCGTATGGGGCGTAACCTTATCCAGGCCTGTTACGAAAACTCGAATTGTCAGTTAGGCGCAGCAATCGAACATAGCAGCAGCCCATACATCGGTCGTGACGCAGGTGAGATGGCTGGTATCGGTACCCTGAATACAACCATCGCATCACAGCTAATCGATGTCACAGACAATTTTAATACCCTGGTTGATTTCACCCGCCCGGAGGTCACCTTACAAAACCTCGCCATCTGTGTCGCTAACGGAAAAAATATCGTCATCGGTACTACCGGTTTTAGTGACGAGGAAAAGCAGATCATCAAAAGAGCCTCTGAGACGATAGGCGTCGTATTTGCGCCAAACATGAGTGTCGGCGTCAACCTGTGTTTTAAACTACTGGATATCGCCGCTCGTGTTCTCGGTGATGATGTTGATATAGAAGTTATAGAAGCGCATCATCGTCATAAGGTCGATGCACCTTCCGGTACTGCATTGCGTATGGGCGAGGTAGTCGCGGATGCACTGGGTCGAGACCTGGAGGAATGCGCTGTCTATGGGCGTGAAGGCGTCAGCGGTGAACGTGATCGTAAGACTATCGGTTTTGAAACCATCCGTGCCGGTGATATCGTCGGTGATCATACCGTGATGTTTGCGGGTATCGGTGAACGTGTTGAGATCACGCACAAAGCGTCAAGCCGCATGACTTTTGCTAATGGTGCGATAAGAGCCGCATTGTGGCTGCAGGAGCAGAACACCGGTTTATATGATATGCAGGATGTGCTGGATTTAAAATAATCCTTCAACAGGTGGATAAATACTTATATAAAACAACAAAAAGAAGTTAATCTCACGCAGGGGCGCAAAGCCCGCAGAGATTATATTTAATTTTTCTTCGCGTGCTTTGTGTCTCTGCGAGAAATATAAGTTACAGAAAAATAATGAAAAACCAGATAATAATAAGCAGGGTTAATTTATGGATGGTATGAATATTGTTGTTGTTTTTCCCGGTCAGGGATCGCAATCGATCGGCATGTTGTCTGACTATGCCGCTGATTGGCCACAGGTCGAGGAAACCTTTAAACAGGCTTCAGATGTTCTCGGTTATGACTGTTGGGATATTGTCTGTAACGGCCCTGAAGAGAAGATCAATAAAACCGAGATAACCCAGCCTGTCATGCTGGCTGCAGATATCGCTGTGATGCGAGTGATGCAGCAACAGTGCATGCTGACACCGATGGTATTTGCCGGTCATAGCCTGGGAGAGTATGCGGCACTGGTCGCAGCACAATCGCTGGATTTTGAGGATGCTATTAGATTAGTCTCGAAACGAGGCCAGTTGATGCAGGCTGCCGTACCCGAAGGCGAAGGTGCGATGGCTGCTATCATCGGCCTGCCTGATGATCCGATCATCACACTATGCGAGCAGGTGACGGCTGAAGTGGGTAAGCCGGTTGAGGCGGTCAACTTTAATTCACCCGGCCAGGTCGTTATCGCCGGCGCGACAGAAGCAGTAAACGTTGCCATGGAGCGCTTAAAAGAAGAGGGAGCAAAACGTGCACTGCCATTACCTGTCAGTGTGCCTTCTCATAGCTCACTGATGAAGCCGGCTGCAGACCAGCTGGCCGAATACATGAAAGACATCAAAATCGAAAAACCCAGTATCCAGGTGATACATAACATCGATGCTAAATCTCACGATGAGCCTGATGCGATCCGGGATGCGCTGGTGAAACAGTTATATAATCCGGTGCAATGGACACACACCATACAGATAATCAGTGACGGTGCAGACGTCGTCGTCGAATGTGGTCCCGGAAGAGTTTTGGGCGGCCTTACCCGCCGTATCAATGCTGATGTAAAGAGTTTCTCACTGGATACTACCGCTTCGATGGATAAATTTCTGGAGTCGATGGCTTAACACAAGATGGCTTCACTGGACGTAGCAGCGGAATTTTTTTGCAATATACTTGCTGCAGGCATCAAGAAAGAATATTAAAACGTTTTAATCAGGTTTAAAGAATTATGAGTAAAGAATTAGAAGGCGAAGTCGCGCTGGTCACAGGTGCGAGCCGCGGCATCGGTAAAGCTATCGCCGAACAACTGGCAGCACTCGGTGCGACGGTTATCGGTACTGCTACATCAGATGGCGGGGCTGATAATATTTCAGAATATCTTGCAGCGATAAAAGCCCCTGGCGGTGGTAAAGGCATGTGCCTGAACGTGACAGATGCTGATTCGATAGCCGCTGTTATCAAATCGATCACGGATGAATTCGGACCAGTATCGATCCTTGTTAATAATGCCGGTATCACAAAAGACAACCTGCTGATGATGATGAAGGAAGACCAGTGGAATGATATTATCGATACCAACCTGACGTCTATCTACCGCCTGTCTAAAGCAGTCATCCGCAGCATGATGAAAAAGAAAAAAGGGCGTATCATCAACATCGCTTCGGTCGTCGGATTAACCGGTAATCCCGGGCAGACGAACTATTCAGCGACGAAAGCGGGTATGCTTGGTTTCACCAAATCATTAGCACGAGAGATAGGCTCAAGAAATATTACGGTCAATTGTGTCGCTCCAGGTTTCATCGATACCGACATGACCCGGGAACTTCCGCAAGAGCAGAGAGAGGCACTGATCAGCCAGATTCCGCTGAACAGGTTAGGTGATCCAGCTGATATCGCAGCTGCCGTTGCTTTTCTTGCCAGCCCTGCTGCGGCATATATTACCGGCGAAACGATCAACGTAAATGGCGGTATGTATATGCCATAAGACGGCCGATATCATCGGCTTTTGGGTAAAATAGTCATAAATTTTTGTTGCTTACCCAAACTTAAATTATTATCTACTTTAATTGTGTTTTATAAGATACTGAAAATAAAAGAATAAATAATAATATTTAATGCGAATATTAAATGTGGAATTCGACTGGCAAGTGCCGCCCTAATTCACTAGAATACCGCGCAACCTGAAATACCAATCCAAATAGCTCCCGAGAGTTAATTTTTATACTGATCATCTGGGTCAGAAACTAGAGGAAAAATAGATGAGCACAGCTGAAGAACGCGTTCGTAAAATTGTCATAGAGCAATTAGGTGCAACTGAAGAACAGGCAACAAATGATGCTTCTTTTGTTGATGACTTAGGTGCAGACTCACTTGATACAGTAGAGCTGGTAATGGCTCTCGAAGAAGAGTTTGAGTGTGAGATTCCTGATGAGGAAGCTGAAAAAATCACCACGATTCAGCAGGCAATCGATTACGTAAACGCACACTCAAGCTAAACTGCTTTCAAGCGTCAGCAGTACGTCCGTATTGCTGACGTTTGGTTAAAATCAAAAATCATCGCCTGTTAACGCTAGCGTTAATGAGCATGATTTTTTGTAACGTTCAAAGAGGCTAAATTTGTCAAATCGTCGCGTTGTTGTTACTGGTCTTGGAATCGTCTCACCGGTTGGTAATAATTTAAAACAATCATGGGACAATATCATCGCTGGCAATAGCGGTGTAATCTCGATTGATAAATTTGACACCAGCGATTTCTCGGTAAAGATTGCAGCCACGGTCAAAGACTTTGACGCGAGTGATGTATTACCGCTTAAAGAACAAAAAAAAATGGATACCTTTATCCATTACGGTCTGGTCGCTGCTGATGAGGCCTTAAAAGACTCAGGCCTGGAGATCACCGAGGATAATGCCGAGCGAATCGGGGTCGCTATCGGTTCTGGCATCGGTGGCTTGCCGATGATCGAGATCAGCAACGAAAAACTCAACACTGGCGGGCCGCGTAAGATATCGCCATTCTTCGTTCCCGGCTCGATCATCAACATGATCTCCGGTAACTTCTCCATACGTTATGGTGCAAAAGGCCCAAACATCGCTATCGTTACCGCCTGTTCAACGGGCACTCACAGTATCGGTGAATCGGCCCGGATCATCGCCTATGGTGATGCTGACGTGATGTTCGCTGGTGGTGCTGAAATGGCATCATCACCACTGGGTATCGCTGGTTTTGCTGCAGCCAGGGCATTGTCTACGCGTAATGATGACCCGGCAGCCGCGAGTCGCCCATGGGATAAAGACCGTGACGGTTTCGTGCTCGGCGACGGTGCCGGGGTACTGGTGCTGGAAGAGTATGAACATGCCAAAGCGCGCGGTGCAACGATCTACTGCGAAGTGGCTGGTTTCGGTTACAACAGTGATGCCTATCACATGACCATGCCGGTAAAGGATGGCAGTGGTGCAGGTAAGTGCATGAAACTGGCGATGAAGGATGCCGGTATCAATGCTGAGACCATCGATTACGTCAATGCCCATGGCACTTCGACGCCTGCCGGTGACGTCGCTGAGACAAACGCGGTCAAGAAAGCACTTGGTGACCACGCCTATAAGGTCGCAGTCAGTTCTACCAAATCCATGACCGGTCACCTCCTGGGTGCCGCTGGCGGTATCGAGGCAGTGTTCTCGGTGATGGCGATCAAAGACCAGGTGGCTCCGCCCACGATCAATCTTGAGACGCCTGGTGAAGGCTGTGATCTCGATTATGTACCAAACACTGCGCGTGATATGAAGATCGATTACGCTTTATCAAACTCGTTTGGATTCGGTGGCACCAACGGGACCCTGATCTTCAAAAAATTAAACTGAAATATTTCAGCTTAGCCGAGACTTTCCGTGTCATTTAAAACGCGGCTATTATCAACGCGCCAGGATGAGAGCCGTGATGAATCTCAGTCTACCGGCCGGTATTCACAAATTCCTGACCTGCTGCGTTTTCATCAGCTGGACGTGCAACGTTATCCCTACCTGTTGAAGAGCAGTGCCGCCCGAGAGAATAATACACAGTACGATATACTGATTGCCTGTCCGCAGTACCAGCTGACCCTGGGTGCCGATAAGTCGCTGCATTGTTCAGATAGCGGTGTGGACCTGTCTGCCAGTTTCCTGGATACCCTGGAAGTCCTGTTTCAAAAAGAAAAAAACACAGAAAAAGGTAATGACAGTAATGATTCTCCACCGTTTACCGGTGGCTGGTTCGTCTTCCTGTCTTACGAGATGGCAGAAGAGATCGAACCCTGCCTGTCGATGCCTCGATTACCCGATTCGCAGCCGCTGGCTGTCGCTACACGCTGTCCTGCTGCCATCGTTATCGATAAACAGAGTAATCAGTGTTATGCCATCGCTGAGAATGCATACGCTTATCTGCTGGATGAGATAGAACAAGATTTTTTTGCGATACAGAGCAGTCAGCAAGTCCCTGCCTCAGAGACGAGTATCGAGCTTGAGTCATTGCTGGAATCAGACCCCGAGATTTACCTCGAGCAGGTCGAAAAGATAAAGCGCTACATCATCGATGGAGATATCTTTCAGGCCAATCTCTCGAGGCTGTGGCGTGCAGTCCTGAAGCATGATGTCACCGACGCCGTTCTGTTCGATGCCTTATCGAGGATGAATCCGTCATCCTTTGCCGCACTGGCATGCTTTGAGAACATGACGGTCATCAGCTCATCACCCGAACGCCTGGTATCGCTCAGGGATGGTATCGTCGAGACCCGACCGATAGCCGGTACCCGTCCGAGGGATGCGGATCAACACAGTGACGAGGCGCTGGCCGAAGAACTGCTGTCACATCCAAAAGAGCAGGCGGAGCATATCATGCTGATCGACCTGGAGCGAAACGATCTCGGCAGGGTCTGCCGACCGGGTACCATCGAGGTCAACGAGTTGATGGTCCTCGAGAGCTGGCAGCATGTGCATCACATCGTTTCAAACGTGCGTGGTCAGTTAGCCGATGGGCGATCGCCGATCGATGTGCTGCGGGCCGTCTTCCCCGGAGGCACCATTACCGGCTGTCCAAAAGTACGCTGTATCGAGATACTGGCAGAACTGGAGCAGCAGGCGAGAGGCGCTTACACGGGTTCCCTGGGGTATATAAACAGAGATGGCAGCATGGATTTTAATATCCTGATAAGGACCATGGTGCATGATAAAACGAGTAATGAGATCAGCTTCCGTGCCGGTGGCGGCATCGTGAGTGACTCGCTCGCACTGAATGAACTCGAAGAAACCCGTGCCAAAGCAAAAGGCTTACTTAAAATATTCAGCCTGGATGATGGATGTGATGACCAGTAACTGCATGATCAATGGCATTGCTGCCGATCATCTGATGATCAGCGACCGTTCGATACATTATGGTGATGGCCTGTTCGAGACCATACTGTGCTCTGATAATAAACTCTATTACTGGCAGCAGCATTATCAGCGCCTGCGCTCATCGGCTGAGAAGTTGAAGATAACTTGTCCGGATGAGCGAACATTTCTCCAGGATATAAAAGAACTTGTCTCCAACAATATAGCAGGGAACAGCTATGTAATAAAAATCATACTCAGTCGTGGATTCGGTGAGCGCGGATATGGATACAGCAGCGGCATATCGGCAAATCGTATCGTGCTGTTGTCTGAGCTGGATGCCAGTTACTCATCGATGTTGAGCAACACCTTGCTGCATGGTGAGTTATTTATCTGTGAGCAGCAGGTTTCTATCAACGAGTCCCTTGCAGGTCTGAAGCATCTCAACCGCCTGGAAAATGTCATGGCCAGGAATGAGTGGAATGATAAAACCATGAAGTTCATCGATGGTTTGATGCTGAATGCTGACCAGCAGGTCATCGAGGGCACCATGAGTAACCTGTTTGCCATAAGAGATGGAAAGATATTCACCCCGGGACTTGAAAGATCGGGTATCAGAGGGGTGATGCGTGAGGTGATCAGGGAGCTGGCTGCCAACAACGGACTCTCGTTATCGATAACCGGGTTGAGCCTTGATGATTTATTGAGCATGGATGAATTATTTATCACAAACAGTTTGATTGGTATGAAACGTGTTACTAAACTGGGTGATAAGATATTTAAAGATGTCGCCGTCACTGATCTGATATTCAAAGCACTGTTGGTTTCTAAAGAAGATTATGCTCAAGCTATTTAAAAAAGGACTACCTGCCATTTTTGCCATCGCCAGTATCGTATTACTGGTGGCGTTTTATTTCTCTTCAAAGATTTATTCAGAGATGAATACACCCCTGGAGATCACTGGACCTGAAACCCTGAATTTTTCCCGAGGCTCATCGGTGCGAACACTGGCCAACCAGTTGATGGAAAAAGGATTGCTGCACAATAAAAATTACTTTCTGATATGGGGCAAGTTAAAGCGGCAGGAAACCCGTCTGCATGCCGGAGAATATGTCATCACGCCAGGATTGACCCTGGCAGAACTGCTCGACAATATGGTTGCAGGTAAAGTCGTTCAGCATGGCATCGTCCTGATAGAAGGTTACACTTTTCGCCAGGTGCTCGAAATGATACAGAGAAATCCGGTAGTCACCAGTAAGCTGAAAGATCTTTCTGATGAAGAGATCATGGCCGCTTTGGGACATGAAGGTGAACATCCGGAAGGGCGCTTTTACCCCGAAACCTATTATGTTTCCAGGGGAGTGACGGATATAGAGCTGTTAACCCGGGCCTACGATGAGATGGAAAAAGTCCTGCAGCAGGAATGGCAGCAGCGAGAACAGGGGCTGCCGTTAAAAACGCCCTATGAGGCACTGATCCTGGCATCCATCGTGGAGAAGGAGAGCGCGATCGCAGAAGAGCGGCCATTGATCGCCGGATTATTTACCAACCGCCTGCGCAAGAAGATGCGCTTGCAGACGGATCCCACGGTTATCTATGGTATCGAAAACTATGACGGTAATATCCGCTTCAGGGATTTGCGAAAAGATACCCCGTATAATACCTACACCCGGCATGGCCTGCCACCGACACCTATCGCGTTACCGGGCAGGGAAGCGATCCATGCCACACTACATCCCGAAAAAACAGAATACCTGTATTTTGTGGCCTACGGTGACGGTAGTGGCAGGCACGTATTCTCCACAAATTTGAAGGATCATGAGAAGGCCGTCGATCAATATCAGCGCAAGAAAAAATGAAATCGCTGAAGCTGAATCACACTATAAATCCTGCATGCAGAAAGTGCTGTAAACAGTTTTTCAGCCTCGATATCATGTAGCAAAAAACAATCAAAATGAAGAAGTTCAAATCATGGGAAAATTTATAACCCTGGAAGGCATCGAAGGTGTCGGTAAGACCAGCAACCTGCTGTTCATAAAACAGCTGCTCGAATCGTCCGGACACGACTGCGTCGTCACCAGGGAGCCGGGAGGCACCAGCCTGGGTGAAGCGCTGCGTGGCCTGTTACTCAGCCACTCGGACGAGAACATGAGCCCTGATGCAGAGCTGTTGATGATGTTTGCTGCCCGCGCGGAACATCTGTCGAAAGTCATCCTGCCTGCATTAAGCAGTGATAAGACCGTATTATGTGATCGCTTTACAGAAGCGACCTATGCCTACCAGGGCGGTGGCCGCCAACTCGATGTCGACAAGATCAGCGGCCTGGAAAACTGGGTGCAGGGTGAGTTGCGACCTGACCTGACCATCGTACTCGACGCGCCGGTGGAGATCGGACGTGCGCGTGCCGGCAGCAGGAGTGAACCAGACCGCATCGAACAGGAACAGGATGAATTCTTTCAGCGGGTAAGACAGGCCTATATCGATCTTGCCGAGAAAAACCCGCAGCGTATCTGCCTGGTCGATGCAGCAAAGGACCTGGCGACTGTACAGCAACAGGTACAGCAAAAGCTGATCGAATATAACATCATAAAAACCTGATAATATTCTGCGATGATTTATCCCTGGCAACAATCTCAGTGGCAACAGGTCAGACAGCTGATATCTTCCGGCCGCCTGCCACATGCACTCTTTCTGCATGGCAACCAGGGTCTGGGTAAAGCGGATTTTGCCGTGGCACTGGCAAATGCACTATTGTGTAGACAGCCGACAGACGACAAACAGGCCTGTGGCAGCTGCCAGTCCTGCCAGTTGCTTGCCGCTAACACGCATCCGGACCTGCATTATCTGCGTCCGGTCGCCGCCGAAAACACGACCAGCAAGAAACCGGCACTCAGTATACGCATCGACGATGTGCGTGCGTTATGCGATAAGTTGAACCAGACCAGCCAGTACAGTGGATACCGGGTCGCCATCATCGAACAGGCGGATCAGCTGACCTTGTCAGCGGCTAATAGCCTGCTCAAAACACTGGAAGAGCCGGGTAAAGATGTGCTGATGATACTGACCAGTGCACGCTCACACCGTCTGCCGGTAACCATACGTAGCCGCTGTCAGCTGTTGCGTTTTACCATCCCGGACGAAACACAGGCGCTGTCCTGGCTCAGGGATAACAGGCAGGATAACGAGGCCAGCGAACAGCAGTTACGGCAGGCATTGAGTTATGCCTCGGGCTCGCCACTCGCTGCCCTCGAGAACCTGCAGACAGTCGAGCAGCAGCAACTGCTCGCTGAAGCGATGACGGCTGCCATCTCCGGTAAGAGCTCACTTGAATACGCCGCCAGATTAGCAAAATATGCCAAGCTGCAGATATTAGAAGGCATGTTGAGCTGGACCTCGGACCTGAGCCGGATGATCGCCTGCGGGCCCGAGACAGAGATCATCAACAGCCAGTATCGTAGCAAGTTAGAGGCACTGAGTACAAAAGTGAATCAGCAGCGGCTATTCCGTTTCCATGATCAGCTGAACTTTAACGTGCTGCATGCTTCAATCGCCGTAAATGAACAGCTATTATGGGAAAATCTGCTATTATCCTGGGACAATCTATAATAATTAATAGCAATACTTTGGCAGGTATAAATCATGAGTAGTCCAAGCGCACGTCCCGGAATGTTATCTTTGAGTATCAAGGATAAATCATCGTTATATGCGGCTTACATGCCATATGTTAAAAATGGCGGCCTGTTTATTCCGACTACCAAGTCCTACGATCTCGGTGATGAAGTATTCATGCTGTTGACGCTGATGGATGATGGCGAACGCCTGCCTGTCGCTGGCAAGATCATCTGGATGACTCCCCCGGGCGCACAGGGTAACCGGGCTCATGGCGTCGGTGTGCAGTTCTCGCCGCAGGACAAAGGCGCAACCCGCGGTAAGATAGAGACCCACCTCGCTGGTGCGATGAAATCAGATCGCATCACACACACCATGTAAGCAGCGCGTAACGTTAAAACTTCAATGCTGTAGTGCTAGTAGATTCACATTGCCATCTCGACTGTATCGATTTATCCGAATTTGATAACAGCTTCGACGAACTGGTCAAACAAACCGTAGATTCCGGGGTGGAGCACATGTTGTGTGTCTCGATCAACCTCGAAAAATATCCCGGCATGCTGGAGAAAGTCCGGCCTTATCAGAACATATCGGTCTCTGCAGGCATGCATCCGATGGCCGACGAGAGTGATATCTTTAGCATCGAACATCTGACCGAACTGGCAAGCGATGATAAAGTCGTCGCCATCGGTGAGACCGGCCTCGATTATTATTATCATAAAGGTGATCCAAGCTGGCAGCAGGATCGGTTTCGTGCACATATCCAGGTAGCGAATGAACTCGATAAGCCGGTAATCATACATACCCGCGATGCCGGCGATGACACACTGGATATACTACGGCAGGAAAACGCTGAGAGCTGTGGTGGTGTCATCCATTGCTTTACCGAGACACAGGAGTTTGCAGACAGCGCGATGGAGCTCGGTTTCATGATATCGATATCCGGTATCGTCACTTTCAGAAACGCCGATGCACTCAGAGCTATCGCCAGAACCATCCCCGATGATCGCCTGTTGATAGAAACAGATGCACCTTACCTGGCACCGGTCCCGCATCGCGGCAGACAGAATCAGCCACTATTTGTCAGGCACGTTGCTGAGACACTGGCACAGATCAGGGGCACCAGTGTCGAGCATATCGCGGAAATATCACGCACAAACTTTTTTCGATTATTCAAAACAGCTAAGCAGTAATTCAGATAAGCAGATAAGATATCTGCAAAAAAGACACCGAAGACTATATGTTCAACTTTTTATTCAGCTCAGATCCTAAACAGTCATTACGTATGTTAAGGCATATTGCTGGAGTATTCTCTCTGTTCCTCTTCTCGTTGGGCAGTGTCTTCTTCTACTATAACGGCTTATATTCTGCGGATCTATCGACGCTCAATGCCATCCTGGTATTTTTCTGGACTGGTGTGCTGGTATTCACCATCATGCTGCGATCCGGCTTCAATAAGAGGTTCTCCGACCCGAGCCTGACCATACCACAGATGTTATGGGGTACATCATTTCTATTGACCATTGCCTACCTGTTGAATGACTGGCGTGGACTGATCCTGATGTCTTATTTCGCGATGTTGAGCTTCGGTTTTTTTAAGCTGCGTTTTCGGGAGTTTTTATCGGTAGGTCTGTTTGCTATCCTGGGATATACCCTGATCGTCCTGTATATATTTATATATGAGCCGGAACGTATACAGATAAAGCTCGAGCTGATACAGATACTCGTATTTTCCGCTACCGTATTCATCATGTTATACACCGGTTCAGCGATAAACCGCCTACGTGAGAGATCGAAAAAACAGTATGCCGATCTTCAGGCGGCGCTCGAAGTCAATAAGCGACTGGCGACCACGGACGAGTTAACCGGCCTGTATAACCGGCGTTACTTCATGGAAAAACTGGCGCAGCAAAAAGCACTTTCGGAACGCAATCATTCCGACTTCGTTATCCT
>Ga0316201_10001147_pt1 | contig 17281 bp, 12 predicted proteins | sample CS6wburrow_MG_FD_204516 | JGI IMG/M metagenome (GOLD analysis project Ga0316201, IMG submission 204516) | Coastal sediment microbial communities from Delaware Bay, Delaware, United States - CS-6 worm burrow | ecosystem: Environmental > Aquatic > Marine > Coastal > Sediment | place: USA... | reverse complement strand
CCAGGCTCACAGGCGTATTCATAAGTATGGAACATAAGGAAAGTGTTCGTAAGATATACAAGGGGAGTAATATATGGCCACCATAAAAGATCCTGCCTTGCGGGACATTTCTGTATTAATTCACGCATTCGAACTGGTCTTTCGAAAGCTGATTCGCTTATTAATTGGAAAGATTTCACTGAAAAAAATTCAGGAGATGATCCATATTATTTTTGTCGAAGAAGCGGAAGCAAAACTGCAGCAACAAAACCCGGAGCAAAACGTGGCTCTGGCGGACCTTGCATTGTTAGCGGATGTTGATACCCGGTTGATAAAGAAAGCCCGGTCATACATCTCACTGAGTACACCGCTCTATCAAGACGCGGCATTTTTGAATGAACTCGTACCTGAAACCTGTGTTTTGGACTACTGGGACAACAACGCAGACTACACCGACGAAGAAACCGGTCAACCGATGGTACTCAAAATCAGGGGTCCGGGTGTCAGTTTTGAATCCCTCCTGAGAGATTCGACATCAACCAACGTTGCAGTGGTCGATTCAATCCTGCAGCGCCTGACAGAAAGTAATTCAATCGAAATTTTGCCCGGAGGAGAAGAGGTAAGGTTGATTAATACACAATACACCTCGTTTGCGTCAAAGGATAAAACAGCCAGCCTGAAAATCGGCTTAGCTGTTTTGAGTAACCTGCTGGATACTGTTACTCACAATTTGCAGGCTCCTTCCCGGGGTGAAACTCCTTTTTATCAGCGCGGCTGCTGGACGACCCGTTTGTGTAAGCAGGATCGTGTGAAATTAAGAGAGATTACCCGGAAGTTTCTGTTGGAGTCGAATGAGAGAGCGGGGGAATTGATCGAGCCCTATGAAAGCGAATTGGCCACTAAGGAACAGATCACTGCCGGTATAAGTATGTTCTATTTTGAGGAAGATAAAGCCGCCTAGTAGTTCGCGCATCACTTTGAATGGAAATCTAAGATGACTTGAGCCATGCTTAAGGGGGCCATGTCATAAGTTCATCATGCTGAAAAGATTGCAAAGCAAAAACCCACCGACCACCAAGCCTGAGCTGCTGCTCAGCCAGGCCGACCAGCTGCTGGCCCAGAGTATTGCAAAACTGGGTATTCTCAGCCGCGATTTAAATTCAAATGCGTTGACCATGTCGGCTGAATTTCTCGAAATTTTCGGAATCGCCGATGACGTGAGTCCAGTGGACAAGACTGTGATTGAAAAGGCAATCCACTCCGAAGACCGTGAGCGGGTGCATCAATTGTTGCAAAATGCGATTGCTGAAAAAGAATGGGTCGAATTTGATCACCGCATCGTGCTGCCAGATGGCAGGGAGCGTTGGATTCATACGCGCGCCCAGGTGACTGTCGATGACGCAGGGGAACCTGAAACCCTGCTCTGCACGGTCATGGACATCACGGATTTCAAGGTGACCGAGACTGCCTTGCGGGACCGGGACTCACTATTACGCGCCGTCACCAATACCTTGCCTGATCCCATGTGGCTGAAAGACTCAGATGGCAAGTACCTGACCTGTAACCTGGAATTCGAACGGTTGGTAGGCGTCAAGGAGGCCGAGCTGACCGGAAAAACGGATCACGATCTTTTTTCAGAGGAGAGGGCAAATGCTGCCCGGGAAGACGACAGGTATGCGATGGCCAGCGGCAGACCTACAATCAGCCAGCAGGAAATTACCTATGCCGATGACGGACACAGTGAGATGGCAGAGATCCTCAAGGCACCCATGTACAGTCAGTATGGAGATGTCATTGGTGTTTTAGGTGTCGCCCGTGATGTCAGTGAACGTCATCAACACGAGGAATTCAGTGAATACCATGCCCGTCGTGCCGAAGCGCTGCTTGAATTGCCGGTTGCCGCTGAGTCCATGGATGAAGAGACTTTTATCCGGCACGGGTTGCGTATGCTGGAGGATCTTACAGAAAGCCGGATATCCTATCTCCATTTTGTAAGTGATGATCAAAAAGACATCGAAGCAAGCACATACTCAGAACACACACTTGCAAACGCCAGCGTGGTTGTAGAACCTGGCATGGTCGCCGCCAGTGTTACCCGGCATGAGCCCCTGCTTATCAATGATTTCTCCAGCGATGAGGGCGAAGTACCTTTGCTTGGCGGTATTGAGGGCTTAGAGCGGGTCATCAGTCTGCCAATTATCGAAGACGATAAAGTCGTTGTACTTGCCGGTGTTGGCAACAAGGACGAGGAATACACTGACCTGGATGTTGAAACGGTGCAATTGATCATCAACGATGTCTGGCGATTTGTGCAACGGCAACGCACCGCGATGCAGCTCCGCAAGCTGGCACAGGCTGTGGAACAAAGCCCGGAAAGCGTCGTCATAACCAACCTCAATTCGGAGATTGAATACATCAACAAGGCCTTCATTGAACAGTCAGGTTATAAAGCGGACGAGTTAATTGGTGAGAATCCCCGTATTTTACAATCCGGCAGGACACCGAAAGAGAGCTACCAGGCTCTTAAGTGTGCAATGAGCCTGGGCCAAACCTGGCAGGGTGAATTCATCAACAGGCGCAAAGATGGCAGTGAGTTTATTGAATCAGCGCTCATCGCACCTTTGCGCCAGTCAGACGGTACCATCACGCATTTCATCGGTGTCAAAAGTGATATCAGTGAACAAACGCGTGTTGCGGAAGAGCTCGAAGGCTACCGCCTGCATCTTGAGGAGCTGGTAGAAAAGCGCACCCGGGAGTTGGTTGAAGCCCAGCATCATGCCGAAACTGCCAGCAAGGCCAAAAGTGAGTTCCTGGCCAATATGAGCCATGAGATTCGTACCCCGATGAATGCGATTATCGGGCTCACTCACTTGCTGCAACAAACTAATCTGAACCCTGAACAGGTGGAAAAGCTGTCAAAGATTGACCGCTCCGCCGGACATTTGTTGTCCATTATCAACAATATTCTTGATATTTCCAAGATCGAAGCCGGGAAGATGGTCCTGGAAAATGAAGTTTTCAGCACTGACTCGCTATTTAACCATATTCACTCATTCTTATCGGAGCAGATTCGTGCCAGCGGATTGAATATTGAAGTAGAGATCGGTGATCTGCCGGCCTGGTTGACGGGCGATTTGACCCGCTTGCGCCAGGCCCTGCTCAACTATGCCGGTAATGCCGTCAAGTTTTCCGAACAGGGTACAATTAAAATTCGAGCTGAGATCCTGGCAAAGGAAGCGGAACAACTTTTTATACGTTTCGAAGTGCAGGATAACGGGATCGGGATTGAGCCAGACAAACTGAGCGACCTGTTTCGACCATTTGAGCAAGCCGATGCATCCACAACCCGTAAATATGGCGGATCGGGCCTGGGATTGATAATTACGCGACGTCTCGCGAAGATGATGGGTGGTGACGCGGGAGCAGAAAGCGAGCCGGGTAAAGGCAGTACATTCTGGTTTTCTGCTTGGCTGGGGCGTGGTCATCCTCCTGAGGGAGCGAAACTGGAGAGTGGCACGGTGAATCCCAGGGCTCATTTGGAGTCACACCACAAGGGTACCCGCATACTGCTGGTCGAAGATAACGCCATTAACTGCGAGGTAGCTGTAGCGCTTCTGACCCGGGCGGGATTGGTCGTGGATACCGCGGAGAACGGTCTGCTGGCGATTGATAAGGTCAGTGAAAACCCTTACGAACTGATCCTGATGGATATCCAAATGCCGGAATGTGACGGTCTGGAAGCCACGCGCCGAATACGCGCCCTGACAGGCTCGAGCAACCATATTGCAGCCCGCAACAGCGGTATTCCGATTCTGGCAATGACAGCTAACGTCTTCAAAGAAGACGAAAAAGCCTGTCTTGAAGCAGGTATGGGTGAATTGATCGGCAAGCCCGTTGAGCCGAAAAAGCTGTACTCCACGATCATAAAATGGCTGTCACCAAAAGAAAATTAAGTAGTAACAGTCAAAGGAGGCCGGATTTCATTGGAAGTAATGAAACCGGCCTCTAGCTAACTTATTTATTCGGTCTGAATAAGTAAGGATTACCTCAACTGCACGTTCCGGCGGTTTTTCGCCACGTAAGCGCGTGAAGCATCGCACTCGATCAAGTCCTCGAACAGCTCATAATAGACGTTCCAGCCACCACCGGTACCGAAACTATCGTAATCCTTGCCAAGGGCAGCCAGATTCTCATGGGCCTCCAGCCACTTGAAATCAAATTTTTCACCACCACCGCCATAGGCTGGATACCAGTGAAATATACTTGCGTTCGAACCCTGGGCATCAAGGTGTGCAGCCCACTTTTTCATGGCTTCGTCCAGCGCGCCGGACGGGGCACCCTCCTTGTTGGAACAATTGGAGAATGTCAGCACGGAATTGGTTGGTGTCGTGCCCTCGGGTGCCTGCTTGTGACGAAGCGAGGCAAAGTTTACATGTGCATCACAGGTCAGAACCTCATTAAATTCCATTGCAATCTCACCACCCTTCTCCAGGTACATATCCTGGGCAGCACCCAGGGCAACCGCATCCTTTCCAGCACCCATCCACAAAACATCAAACTCCTGTTCCGGCCCAAAATACCAGGGTGTCAGCGTCCAGGCGGCATAGTTATCCAAACCGTTTTTATCGGCCCATACCGTCCAACTGCTAATGACCTTCTCAAGGTCACCGGGCCCCATACCGTCGTTATACTTGCAGGCATATAACTCGACCGGAACCACCTTTCCAGAATCATCATCTGCCCAGGCTATGCCCGTACCTGCGGCGATCACCAGTGTGGTCATAAGACATGTCATTATTTTTCTATTCATTTTCTTTTTCCTTTCGTGTTATTGCGAACTCTAGTGTCCAGTCTCTTAAATATAGAAGAGATTTCAGCAGTTTGCATTCAATCGCCTGTTTATTAGAGGAATAAAGTGCAATTCAGGGCGGGAAACATGCTCAGTACTACTTCAATTGAACAAGTGAAGCTGATCTTATCCCAGCTTTCGGAGACACGGTTAATCAAATGTGATGGAAAAAGGCAGACAACTAGCTGATTGGAAGCCTTAGCTTGAAACTGGTTTTACAGCGCCTGAAATGCCCCCGGGCGGACGCCCGGAAATCATATTCCATGTGCTCTGATTTCAATACAATCCAATATCCCTTAATCTGAGTTTGCGTATACATTTCGCCTGCCACGGGGCAGCCCATGGCCCCATCTGGCCATGTGGCGGACTCTGCACGCACTACAGTTATCGTTTCACGATCCAGGTTTTCCAGCTTGATCAGATGCTCAACGATATTGTCCATCAGGTCGCCAGGCACTTCGCCGGTGGCTGTCGAGACCGGCAATGAAACATTTATCGGTGGTTTTAATCTCATCACGGCATCCTGCTCAGATTCATGGGAGCAGGCTATCAGTGTTAGCAGGAATAAGCCCACAACAAGCCCTGCCGGGCCGCTGTGCGCAAGCTTTTCAAGCTTATGATTAGTTGCGTGTCTTGTCATTTTTTTTTGTATTTAATCGCCAGGGAATTGCTAAGTGCCGGTAAAATGCCACGGGGCAGACGATCGATCTTTGCAGGTCTTCAGCTTCACACGATCTGTCAGATTCAGTTGCATAATATTTTTACCACTGGCCGGAGATGATTTTACTCCAGATAGTCATTCAGGTGTACGGGTCAGAATATAAAGCCGGGTTGGCAAGTCGAGGCGGCAAAAGCAGGTCAGGCAAATCCATGGGATAGTGCCTGACCTGGGTCTTTTTGGTGATATACAGGTCTACCTGAACCTGGAACGAAGCTCAAATTTGAGCCAGAGCTTGAACCAGTGCCTTAGTTTCCCCCACAAAAATTTGGAAACACGCCATTACTGTAATCATTGTTGGTTGCAGCCAAAACCGTGTTGGTGCCGTCTGCTGCCATGGGTCGTATTATTTCATGATTAGCGACTTCACTGGTCACCGCACTGGGGTCAACGAGAATTCCGTACCCGGCCAACTCATCAATCAAATCCCTACAGTCACTGTCATTTGGGGCTGAAATAAGCGTGTCATGACATTCAAAGGAGGTGTTGATTCCTTCTCTTGAATATCCCGTCGTTGAGTTTGAAACCCTTTTCGTGTAATACAAACGTGCGGGTACATCAGTGGTGTCACCCATGCAGATCGTAGGGAATTGGTTCGCATTCGAAAGACCTGGAAAGAAATCACCAATTTTACCGTACCAACCACCATTCAAATCCGGCAACGGATTGTCAACATCGATAGATGGACACCCGTCACCACCATTGGAGCAATCCCCGCCAAAATAGCAAGCATACTTGGCACACTGGATTGACGATCTGTTGTCGATTCCACAATCTTGTTGCCTTTGCGCAAAAGTAGTGCAGAAACTGGGAGAAGTCGCCCGAACATAAGGGTCAGTACTATTGTAATAAATCATACCTGAAATCTTCAGTATCTTACCGCCAAATACGGTCAGGAAAACGTTACTGGCAAGTGGCGCAGTTCCATAAACCACCAGGTTCCCCTTGTCATCAGTACCGGTGTAAATATCATCACTCGGTTGGTTGTTACCACCATCTTCATCCGGATCCTGACTGCCGGTAATTACGGTGCCAGGCGGTGCCGGGCCTTCTTCAGCTGTCTGCTGGTTGGGATGGGCCAATTTGCCAACATAATCGGAACCACCTGTTGCTTGTGAAACAGACTTGAGCTTATCCGAAAATACGATCAGGCTGTTCAATACAACATCTTCAGCTACACCTTCGTTGTTTGTCCAGGCCACTTTCATGACCAGTTGCTTTAAATAATCTTCAGTTGTTCCATCCGCGTCAACATCAACATCCACCAGTTTCCAGGAACGCGTATATGTGGCGTTGACGCCATACACGGCTCCATCAGGATCGTCGGTCAAAGCATCACCGGTAACGGCCAGATCAGCGACATATTGCCCTTTCTCAATTGAACTCCTCATGTCCTCGGTTTTTTCACGAGCGAGCTCCAGTGCTTCACTCCTGGCCTTGCTTGCAGCGCTACCCGACATGAGTTTGCCTTGCAAGGCCGCTATCGCTGCCCAGGCAATTACAAGAACGACCAGCACAATGAGAACCTCAATGAGCCCGACACCCTTTGATTTACGACTTTTGACTAAAGTTTTCATAATTAAACCTTTGAATCCTGTACGTTTAAACTCACCAGTCTCTCCACGTCCCCACCAGTGTTGCGGCAAGACCGCCTGGAGGGTTACCGAGTGAGCCATCAAATAAAGCTTCATCGAAGACGATGGTAGGTGTACCTGAATTATCCACCTCACCTTCTACGATAATCCCACCCTGTATTTCAAAATTACCACCACTGTCCCAGTCACCGGCAACGTAGACCAAACCAATCACCTCGATGCCGCCCGGACCTGTACCGGAGGTTGTGAAGTTTCCATCGACAATCAGGGTGATCGGATTCTGTTCTGTACCAAGGGTGCTCAAACTTCCGGATTCACTCCAGTTACCATCCATCCAGACGAGGCCTTTGACACCATCGTTAATAAGATCATCCCAGCTGGTGGTTGACGCATCGTACACTTGTCCAATTGACTCGGCGAAAGCCTTAAGGGTTGCCCTGTCCTCAACCAGGAAGTTCTGAAAAAACTCATCGGGCGTCATATTTGTAAGATTGTCGTCGCCTTCCATGACATCTGAATTCAACCCCCCCTGGCTGTAAGAGGCGTGCAATACCAGGTTAGGGTCTGGACTGCCGCTGATATCAATATAGTCCTCTCGCGTCACGGGAGGATCCATGGGATTCCATATATAGGTTTCAGCCGATCCGAGTGTGGTCGAGTCGCCCCCGGTCCATATGGTCGCGTTTGAAAACCGGTTAATGATGGAAAAATTACCACCGCTTGCCGAAATACTCTTGGCAACCAGCGGGAAGCCCGGAAAACCGCTGGGAGGGATAACACTAAATACATCAACCTCGATTGAAATGGTTCTTGTTGCAGAGGAGTCATCACTGAACCCCTGGGCCGTGATGGTATGAGGCCGGTCAAGCGCGTCATTCGTAGGATCTCCGTCCCCATTCCGATCAACTGTCGGATCTCCATCGGTATACGTTACCACCGTCGAAACCTGCAGGTTTTCTCCAAGCAATAACCCTGTAGGAACAACCAACGCATCGACCACGCCGTCCATATCGGCATCGGGCCCGGCATTTTTTTCGTAGTAGGCATAGGCAAAATCCAACCCCGCGTTTGCAGCCGACAGGGCCTGATCTGCACGGTATTGATTAGCAGAAACCTGCTGCTCCCTTACCGACGTGGTGGCCGTGTATAGCGTTACCATGGTCGCCAGGAACAGTAAAAGTACGACGATAACCAACGTCGACATACCCTTTTCCCGGTTGAGTCTTTTGAAATGATACCTGTTCATAAACATTTACCTTAATCTCAAGGAATAGTGCGCACACGGTTGTTTCTGACACTGATCGCCACCTGCTCACTTTTGCTCATTGAAGTGTCGTTTGCGAGGTTACCGGTTACTTGCACATTGACTTGTCGTGCGCCTATTAACCGGTCTCCGGATGCAGGCGCCACAAACGCTCCGGTGCCGTACACGCTGTTAGCATCCATCACGTAGGTCGTCAGGCCGGTGCCCGATGTGGCCAAACAGGGAAACCCGGTGGTACCGCTGGATGTAGTGACCCAGTAGTTATTTCTGTTACTGAGGTTAACGACATTGGCCGTGTCTGTAATACTGATACACTTGGAGTTTAGAGAGTCAAATGTAAGACCGGTGATTGAAACGACGTTGGCATCGGTCAGCGCTACCCAGGTGCCTGCTGCACAGCTTGTAGCGCATGCACCTGTAGCGCAGTTGGTCCTCATCTGGATCGCAGAACCAACAAGCCGGAACCCGAATCTTTCTGTTGCCTCAAGAGCGCCATCATTATCGGCATCGTAGGCATATAGCAGGCAGGTACTGGATACGATATTGATATCTTCATTATCCAGGTATTCAATCACGCCTCCACTATAACCGGCCCGACGTATCTCATTCACCATCACCTTTACTACTGAATCAAGGTCCTGGTTTAACCTGGCCGATCCCAGGGTATCGGTGTTCAAGACCAGGCTATTGGTGGTCATGGCCGTAGCAGCCACCAATACCAGCAGACCGAGGACAATGGATATCATCAACTCAATCATCGTCATGCCTTGCTGGCAGTGTTTCGATTTGAGTTTTTTCTCAACTAACATCTTCAATCGGCTCCATTTAACCGGCTAGCAATCGTTGTAGCCGGTGATCTTTTTCTCACCCGACGGAATACAAACATTGATATTCCCCAGCATTGTCACCTGGACCCGCAGTTTGTAATTTGCAGAGTCAAAATTATATTCACCGGTCCTGGCCAGTCCACGCACAAAGTCAAAGCAAGCCGTTCCGGCCGGGGCTCCCGTACAACCACCGGTTAAAGCTGCTGAATTTGCGAAAGCAACCTCCTGGCTCATTGTGATGTTTTTGAAATCACTTCCCTGAATACGCATCAAGAAATTGTCAGCAGTACCAGCATCATTATCAAAATCAACGGTACAGGTATTGGCACCTGTAGTATCTTCAGCATTACAGCCTGCCAACTTGTCCGTGAAGCCTATCGCCCAATCGGTACCGTTGACGTTAAAATCCACCAGTATCGGTTTGGAGCGTTTGACCGCTTGTGACTTTGCAAGCTGCAATTGCTCGTATGCAGCCTCTGCTGCACCACCCGCTGCTTTACGTTCGATGATATCGCGAAACGAGGGAACAGCCAGCGTGATCCCAATGGCTGCCACCGCGATGACAACCATCAGCTCAACTACCGTAAAGCCACGATTACTGTTCATTAAAGATGACCCTCCCTTTAGTCATAAGTATATACGTGGTTCAGAGGTAAAATTCACCACTCGTCAGTGAAATGGTACCATTCAGCGGATATCAGCACTAAAATTGATGCTATTTACATCAATCAACCCTAGGATATAGCTGTACACGAAGAAGGAACTCAGATGAAAAATGTACGAATAAGGGGGTTCACCGTGATCGAATTAATGATCGGTCTGGTGATTGTTGCCGTTTTGGTGTCCCTGGCTGTACCTTCATTCCGCGACACGCTTCGGAAAAGTCGCAGGTCCGATGCGATGGATTCCATTATGAATATTCAAATGGCACAGGAGCGTTACCGGGTAAACAACCCTACTTATGGCACGCTTGTTCAGCTGGGGAAAACCAATCCTCTGGTATCATCGGACGGGCACTATAGTCTGACGGTCACCGTCAATACAGCGACAAACTATACCATCCTTGCCCAGGCCCAAGGTGATCAGGCAACTGATTCATGCGGTGATTTCACATTGACTTTTACCGCCGGTGTCATCGCCAAAACCGCCGATGGAAACGACGCTGTTTGCTGGAGAAAGTAGCCGAAGTTCCGGGGTCGGAAGTTTTGGGGTCAAAGTTCCGGGGTCAGGGTCAGGTGCCAGGGTAGGCTGACGACATTTAGGTAGTTGCCTAAATCAGTTAGCCGGATCCTCCACGATCTGGCCGCCTTCGCATATCCCTGTGCTTCGCAACATCGGGCCAGCCTGATTAAAGGTCATGGCGGTTCAACAACATGCTTAGTCCGGCGCGCAAACAACATGAAGGCCCGATTAAATGACCGGGTCTGTTATGCTTCTGGAAACAATCGATGGGCTTCGCTTCCCATTACACTGATATATGTGCCACAGTGTGCGGATTAATTTCTTAATAAGGCAAAAACAATAAGGCATAAATAAAAATTCATGAAGACACAAAACTCAAAACTTTCTTTCCGTGAAAAGTTCGGCTATGGCCTGGGGGACACCGCCAGTCACTTTGCCTGGGATTTAGCCGGAATGTTCCTGTTCTTTTACTACACCGACGTATACGGCATTTCTGCAGCGGCAGCCGGCACCATCATGCTGGTGGCCCGGGTCTGGGATGCTGTCTCTGATCCGATGGTCGGTATCATCGCAGACCGGACCAACACCCGGTACGGAAAGTTCCGCCCTTATATGTTGTGGTTTGCCATTCCCCTGGGTGCAACCCTGATCATGCTGTTCACCACACCGGACTTTGAACAAACAGGCAAGATTATTTTCGCCGCTTGCGCATACCTGATGCTGAGCACCTTTTATACCGCGGTAAACCTTCCATTTTCTGCCCTGTCTGGCGTAATGACCAGTGATTCCAAAGAGCGCACGCTACTGAACCAGTACCGGTTTTTCCTTGGTTTTAGCGGCATGTTCGTGGTCAGCCTGACCATGACATTCAAGAACTACCTGATCGTCGGCGAGGTACTGGCTCATGCGACGGCCATAAACCTTCCCCCGGAAGCACTTGCCTTTATCAAGGATTTTAACTGGGGTGAAGCCCGTCTGCTGGATACTAGCGGAACCCTGAAGCAGGTGATTACCGAGGCCGAACGAGGCGCCTTTCAATTCATTGCTACCGTGCTGGCGGTAGTGGGCACAATTTTGCTGTTCATAAGCTTTTTTTCAACCAGGGAGCGTATCAAACCGCCGAAAGGCCAGGTCAATAATATCGTTGAAGACTTCAAAAGCGTGTTCGGTGTTCGGGACTGGTTGATTCTGTTCATGCTGGGCATCGTGACCTTTATACTGATCAACATTCAGGGCGCCGTCGTCAACCAGTATTTTAAGTACATTGTCGGCCGCGAAAATGACACCACCATCTTTTACACGTCCACCACCCTTTGCCTCATATTTGGCGTGCTGTTGGCCAGCCCACTGGTCAAACACTTTGAGAAACGCAACGTTTACCTTGTTTGTTCTGTGCTATGCGGTGTCTTGACGATGGCTTTGTATCTTCCAGGTCCCGAGGATTTTTACCAACTACATACCATCAACATTCTGTCCAAACTGGCCATCGCACCAACCATTCCGCTGTTATGGGCGATGATCGCCGATACCGCAGATTTCTCTGAATGGAAGAACAAGCGACGGGCAACAGGGTTATTTTTCTCGGCTACAACATTTGCTCAGAAAATTGGTGGTGGTATTGCCGTCGGCATTGCCGGATTGTTGCTCACTATTGCCAATTATGACGGTGCAGCAGTGCAGCAAACCGATGAAGCGCTGCATGCATTACGCCTGATGTTTTCGGTCATCCCCGGGGCCCTGTACATACTAACCGGTGGATTATTGCTACTTTACCACCTGAGTGACAGCAAGCTTGAACAAATCAGGGTCGAACTGGAGCAGAGACGGGAATCAGAATAACGGTGGTAACGTTGGGATTAACGGTGGGGTCAGCATAACGGTGGTAACGGTGGGGTCAGAGTAAAGTGGTGACGGTGGGGTCAGAGTAAAGTGCCAGAGTTTCTACTCTGGCACTTTACTCTGACCCCGGTTTTGCTCTGACCCCGGTTTTTGTTTATCAGGGCTTATACCAAATAGGTGAAGTATAGGCCCGCTCCTGGGTCGTCATAGGTATATCTTCCTTTGACTTCGTGTTGAAAAACTTCGCGTCGTAGGCAGTCCACCGTGGTGTGGGGATCTCAAGTACCCTCACGTAGTAAAAAGCACGCTGTTTTGCATCGAAATCCGGGTCTTCCCAAACCGTGATGAGTTCGGCTGCACCAATGGTATTTGTCCAGGTGGCATTTGCTATATCCACCGTGTTACCCACCGGCGGGATATTTCCAGACGCATCCGCCTTCCGGTCACCTGACCAGGCAACGTTATAAACTTTCTCATAGGCGCCGCCACGGCTATCGGTCCAGCCCTTTACGACCTGGATGCGGTCAAGATTGCCACTCAACGGATCTTTCAAGGCGGCCACGAGGAACCGTGGAGCACCACCCTTCGGTGCATTGTGCAATACGCTGCCCATGGGCACACCGCGAGAGTAACCTGCCAGTGCAGGGCTTCGGGTATGAGCGTCTTCGGCTTCAAAATCCCAGCCGCCGAAGAAACGCACGGTCATCCGAGGGCCGGTGGTGGCGTAGGTTTCCTTGCGCATCATTGCATCGTAGATGGCCTCCCGCGTATTGTCTTTTGCCCAAACCGCTGCATACCCCGATGCCACCATTGCCCAGCCTGCGTACTCGACATCACCCACCTTGGCCATCGGGTGATTGATACGGTTGGCATTCGGCTCAGCGCCCGAATGCTTGCCAAAAAAGTTGTCCTCATCGGCCGTAGACAATGCCGTGTGGGTGTCGGTTGAGCCGATCATGCCGAACTGGTAAGGGTTGGTTCCCAGGTCCTGCTCCAGTTGCAGACCAAGTTTTAATGCCGAACGTGCATATTCGTACTGCAACATGTCGTTTTCTTTCATGACACTCAGGTCAAGGTTGCCCTGGTCCCAGGTCTCGTAATCGGCAAACTCATCATCCGGGGATAGGAAAGGATGCGTCTCGCCATCACCCTTGATCTGTGTCGCCTCATAAAGTGGCTCACGGCGGTTTCGTGTTTCCACGTATTCGCGATCAACTTTTTTACCGGTAAATGATTCGATTTCCGGGAACATGATACCGTTGGACAGGTTGCCATTGTGCGCGATCGCCAGCACCTGGCCACCGGTTTTATCTTCGTAGCCCTGCATCCATTTCCACAGGTCGCGGGGGTTATCGCTGCCAAGGGGTGCGACCGTTGTATACGGCTCGGTCTGGCTGGCACGGTCGGCGCCATCACGGTATATCAGGACGCGATGCAGGTTGTTCCCACCGGTGTTTGAAGTCCACTCCCAGCCAATGAAAGCCGTGAATTCCCCGGGGTCATTGTATTTTTCGGCTGCTTCGATGGCCTCGTCCCAGGCCGAACGGTAGGCCGGGTCGCCCGGGGATGACCACAAGGCCGGTGGGAAAGTGCCCTGGGAAAATCCAACGATCACTTCAACGGCCACCTCGGTGCCCTTATCACCACCTTCCTGGATCATGTTATACCAACGGCGGCCGGTAGGATCAGCAAGAAAGGCCGGATCACCGGCAAACAGGCGGGGGAAAAACCCCATGTTATCGGAATGATCCGCTACGACCAGGAAATCCAGTGGCCGCATCAGCTTGACCGGCTGACCGCTGGAGGCCGTTAACTCCTCGCCCCTGGCAAAACGGTAGGCATCTTCCGGCCCCAATCGCGCACCAAAAGAGCCTGCATCCATCGACATCGCCGTATGTACGTGGGTATCGCCCCACAATACCTGCATTGGAAAATCTCGTCTTGCCGGTGGGGAATAGGGACGGGTGGGAAAAGCGCTCTTTAAGCCTTCTTTGTCAGGCATTGGGTCTTGTGCATAAAGGCTGACGCTGAAGGACGAAATGAACAGACAAATCACGCAAAGAATACTCTTGCTAAGTATAACCATGTTTGGCTCCAAAAAAATGTGCTGGTGAAGTGTTTGTTAGAGCAATAATTATAGAACAACGTGCCTTGATTCGCCTGTCCGAACGCAAATTGACTTTAGCGGTGGGATCAGAGCATAGCGGTGGGGTCAAAGTAAAGTGCCAGAGTAGAAACTCTGGCACTTTACTTTGACCCCAGTTTTCTGAATTTCTATGCCCGGCACTTCCGGGTTTTCAAGAAAATCCAGTTACGGCTGAAGTCTGCTGGTGCCTTACTGGCGCGTCGATTGCAACGGGACATTTTTACCCAAGATTTTTTGCTTCACCTAGCATTTATTCGCCTATCTACAGGGGTAAGACCGGCACCGAGCGATCATCAACTAAAAATTTCACATCGGATGGTGTTGATCTCTGCAATGGCGCACCGCTGGAGGCGCCAGATGGCCTCAAGCTTGGAATGCTATGCATAATTGACAAGATCCCTGGTCAGCTGAGTGACGAAGAAAAAACCATGCTCGAGAACCTGGCCGACACGGTTGTCAGCGAAATGTTCAGCCACACCGACGCGGAGTAAACCGGGAAAGCAACGCCCTGAAGCCTTGCGGCACCTTTTACTTTAGGAGTAACCGGTCACTTTAACTTATTATTTTTAATGATTATTTTATGAGTGATATTTTGACACGTCGTACCTTTGCCTCTATTTTTAATAAGAGGATTTTTCACCGGATATAACAAATCGCCTCAAGGCGTTCTTTGCTACGAAGAAAAAAATGGTGCGATTCAAGGATGGATAACGAAACGATGCGGTTCTGCAAACCAAATTTCAGCGCGATAACCATCATATCGATAATTCCGGTAGATTGGAAAAGTCCTTTCAGGGCAATTCTGAGTACCGTCTTTCTGATGCTCTTTTGTTCATCCGCATTTCCATACGCCACCTACGACGGCTGTAAAGACTGTCACGGGGGATTTTTGGAGGATAACTACATATCTAAAAAGGATGGCAGTAGCTGGGGTACTGACCTGATGGGTGGACATGAAGCATTTGTCTCCGGTAACTGTGATACCTGCCACAAAACCGGCTCCAAAAGTGAGGTCTTTCTGAACTTTTCAAAGGACAGCACTTTCAACATGAGTTGCATGGGATGCCATGGCCGGGTTGAGGATATAAACAACAGTTGCAGTAGTGTTCCGGGCGGTATGGAGGTCAATTGCGGTAGTGGCGTGGGGCTTCGACGCCATCATGAAGCAGAAGTCGGCGCGGGTACCTGCAACTCCTGTCATTCATCCAATCCAACACCCGTGGGAGAAGATGTTGCGCCTTTCAATTACGGTAAGTCCGGTATAAACATTTCAGATTCATGTGATGCAGATGGCACAGAAAGTAAATATGGCGCCACCGGTCTTGATAATGATGGTGACGTATTAACCGATGGCAGTGACCCCGATTGTCAGGTCGTCAGCAATACGCCGCCCACCCGGCCGGGTACCCTGTCTGCATCTGCCATCACCGAGAACTCAGCGACGGTTAGCTGGGGTGCATCCATGGATGTGGATGGCGATACCATCAGCTACCAGGTGGATTACCGCCTCAATGGTGATGTTTCGTGGACCGATGGCGGTAGTACCAACAGCACCAGCCGGTCGTTGAGTGGCCTGGATTCCGGTCAGTTTTATGATGTGCGGGTAACACCCACCGACGGTATGGATGCGGGTACGGCCCGGACGGCGCTGAACCTGTTCGAGACGATTTTTGTTAATACGCCACCAACACAGCCGGGTACGCTTTTCGCAGCTTCAATCTCCAATGATTCGGCCACGGTCATCTGGGGCGCATCTACGGATGTGGATGGCGATACCATCAGCTACCTGGTGGAATACCGTCGCAATGGTGAGATTCCATGGACCAATGGCGGTAGTACCAACAACACCAGCCAGCCTTTGAGTGGTCTTGATTCGTCACAATCCTACGACGTGCGTGTGACCCCAAATGACGCTACGGATGACGGTACGGCCCGGACCGCGCTGAATCTTTTCCAGACGCTTGCAGCTGGTGAGATCGTTTTCGATGATGGCTTTGAATAAAGTGCTCCTGACTCCCCACCGACATATTAAGTGAGACAGCGGTGATCCAAATTATTTTATAGCTAGCCCCCGAACACGCTCTTCAACAGGTCGGTGGTGCGTGCGGCCGGGTTGTTACGTATCGCTGCCTCTTCCTTGGCGAGGTAATAAAAAATGCCGTCCATGCCTTTTTCAACCACGTAGTCACTGATATCGAGATCGACCTTCGGTGCAAATGGCACTTCCTCGTATTGTGCCATGGCGTTGTCATATAGCTCGAGGGCGCCAACGCCCTCCAGGCTGCTATCCACAACCGGTTTCATCTCCAGTGCCAGCGGTGCCGACATTTTTGACCTGAAGTACTGGGTAGCCGCATCGTCCGGTCCCTTGTAAATGGCCATGACATCGTCAAGGGTCATATCGTTGATGGCATCCATGAATAACTGCTTTGCCTTCGGGGTCGCGATTTCCGCGGCCTCATTCAGCTTGGTTTCCAGGTCGACGAGCATGGAATCCATTCCAAGTTTACCCAATATCTTGCGGGCCTTGTCGAGTTGTTTGGGAAGCGGGATATGGATCTGCGGGTCGAGATCAAAACCACCCGGCTGGCCGAGATTGCCAACCACGGTATCCGTGCCTACCCGCAGTGCTTCTTTGAGACCACTGCCTGCTTCATCGGCACTGATTTCCTGGTCATTTTTGCCAAACGAATCCTTTAGCGTACTGAGCCAGTCGGCTGATACTGAGCCGCTGCTAAATACAAGCGCCAGGCTCACAAGTACAAGAGCCCAACGCAAACTTCTGCCCTGACGCCACTTTGTTGATGAGATGAACATACCGAAACTCCAAACGTATATGGTTACTTTCAGTATAGGCTCATTCTGCTCATTCAGGCCGAATA
>Ga0316201_10001146_pt1 | contig 17283 bp, 12 predicted proteins | sample CS6wburrow_MG_FD_204516 | JGI IMG/M metagenome (GOLD analysis project Ga0316201, IMG submission 204516) | Coastal sediment microbial communities from Delaware Bay, Delaware, United States - CS-6 worm burrow | ecosystem: Environmental > Aquatic > Marine > Coastal > Sediment | place: USA... | reverse complement strand
TGATTAGCTTGGGTCTGCATCAGTAGATAACGCTTACCCAAGGGTTGTCAATTATTTAATCTATCCTGACATTTTTCAGAATCGAATGGTCTACACAGCAACAAAGGTTAAATCTTTTATTTATAATTAAAATTAACCTTTTATTTAGTAATAGTATAGAGAACGATAATGTCAGCATTGCAAATCTGCCGGTTATTTTAAACATACAACTCAAAACAAGTAAAGAATGACTGGTATTTTTTAATGAGCAAGACAAAAGAGGATTTACGAAAATGAAATTGAAAACCCTGAGTTTAGTGGCTGGAATGGCCTTAGCGGCAAATATGGGACTTATTACCCAAGCAGCGGCAGAGTTAGATAATGTCGCAACAGAAGTGCCGGCGGTTAGTAGTCAGGAAATTCCGTATCCGGTAACCATTGAATACGATGTGGAGGACAACATTATCTCCGTTTATGTCAATGGCGTGCGGTTGGATCAAGTTGAACATTTTATCTTCAACAAGCAAGTGATTGATGATTTTGTGCATGATGGGCGTGAAGACGGAAGTATCACAGTTGGGGAGGAGGAAAATGCGTTCATGATGTTGATGTCGTCATCTTCAATACAGAATGCCGACGGGGGAGTATTTGGTATCACCATTTCAAATGGAACTACTGTCTCTTCCGAGATTCCCTCTGAATTGCTAAATGGCGCGTCTCAGGAAAGTTCTAGAGGTACCCGCAAATGGCGGAAGTGCAACGCGAAATTTGAGATTGACAATGAAACCACCGGTTGGATCTACCTTGGAAAAGTTGGTGGTTTTCTTGCTAGTAAGAAGAGAAAATGTCGAGCAAAGGCTTACAGTTATGCTCGTTACAGTTTGCATTATAGTAGTATCGGATTCACTGGACAGGAGTTTTGTGAAGAATACGGGGCAAATGGTGTTAGAGTTGAGGTTAATACAGAGGTTGAGGGCAAAAGTAATAGCAAGGATGGTGAGGTTAGCAGTATGCTCCGAGCAAAATGTCAATGCAGCGGATATACCTTTGTTAATTAAGTAGCCCGCTTAGATTGTATAAGCAGCCGCATGATTTGGATAATGTGACATTGTCAAGTTAAACATTTGTAGGGTGGGTAGGAGCGTAGCGAAAACCCACCAAGCCGCTGTATTGTATAAGCGGTTGCAAAATACACACAAATAAATAGGTTAAACGGATGATACTCCGTTCTACCCAATGCAGGCTTATCTAAATTGTTAAGTGAAGCTACTGTTTAATTTCAATAACCAGTAACTTCTTATATCCTAATTTTGACTAAAAAGGAATATTAAAAATGTATCATCATACACAATTTTCTACAAGAAGTTTATCTCAAATCTCTCGTTTAGGCGTTGGTATTGCAACAGCATTGTCCTTGTCGGTTGCACAAGCGGGGACGATTACCCTCAATGGGCAAGAAAACATTGCCTTTACGGTGGCCAATTTGTCTGATGTTGCTGGGTTTGGAGTCCATTTTTCTACGACGGCTTCCACAGATGGTTTCGGTGGTAGTCATGCCGAATGCCATTTTATTTCTGGTTCTGTCAGTGAGCCAAAGAATGAGATCAATGTGTGGTGTTCTGATGGACATACTGGTGGGCAAAGCTATCATAATGTTTTTTACATTCCACTAGGTGCTAAACAAAGTGGGAGTGGTAGCGAACAACAGGACGTTTTCTCCAGCGTTACCCTTATTGTGACTAAACAGGGTGTTAAAGTAAAAGCTGATCGTCTGGCTTATACTGCCTTTTCAACAGAAGTCGTTCCTTATACGGTGGAGTCGTTTTTCCCAATGCGGGAAACGACGGGTTTTTGGCGCACAGGTCAAATCCATTATAGTGAAAATGGGGTGCTGAATGGTCGTTCTGGCCGTGAAGGTAATGGCTATGTCGTGAGCGTTGCCGAAAATGTGGATATTGGAGACAGTTCGGGTGGTGAGACTCAACAATGCCAGCAAACGGAGTTGGATGCGACATACGATAAAGGTTACAGCAAGGGTAAGGCTGATGCTAGTTCGTCATGTGGAACAGGTAATTATCCTAGCCCCACTTACCGCTTTGACCCAGATAAGAATACGGGTGTGTTGAATTTGCCCAGCGTCGACATGCAATTGCTTAATCCTCTGTTTTTCGGTTGGTCAACTCAGTATGATGCTTTCTCGGCGGTTTTAGAATTAATGCCTGGTACCGGATATTTCCGCATTACGGATGCTGTATCCAAACAACCCTCTGAGGAATCGGAACAATAATTTTTTGTTTCTATTTTTAAGCACTTATCGTTTTTCCTCGCTCCCAATCTTCAGGTTGTTGGGAACGGGGGCGATTTACCCCCTTGTCAATACTATGGTACCAAAAATATATTTATAATCATAAACTTACTAAATTATTTTTTTGACTAGGGTAACATTACAAATATAAGTTTGTCTGGTATTTTTCCTACCAGCCCCGCCTTTAATAGGTTTTTTTCATTTATTTCCTAAGTTGGGAACGAGAAACGCTTTTAAGCAAAAGCCAATTAACAATACGATTGACCTATTTGTCATAATAAATATGAATTTTTCTGGTATTTCTCCTACCGGCCCCGCCTTTAATTAGGCGGTTTTTTTTGCTCAATAACTTGAAACTTGATAAGTGAGTTAAAAACGATGATAGTCGTTGGTAAATGTTCATGGGTATTATTACCTCATTCTAGTGGGCGCATTCTAGTGGTTATCTAAATGTTAAGCAAATTAAAGTCAAAATTTTAAATCAAATTACACTTATATTTATTATAAACCTAAAATTGGATTAGAAATACAATCGTTATTAATTAGTTAACCTTTTCTCCATTTTTTATTTTTCTAAACCGTTTTATGTGATAAGTCGTTGAAAATACTAGGACTCATAAATTGATGTCAAAAGTCAATTTAAAAAAAAACGTGATCATCAAGTTATATCAAATTGAGTCATGCTAAAAATAAATTTTCATGTAAATCATCTCACGGAAAAGTTATCACAGCAAATTTCTGCACAAACCTAAGCTGTTCAATTTTGGAGGAGATGTATTAATAAAAATGTTATACAGCAGGTTAACTGATTCACCACAACAATAATAATTAAATGAGCCTAAAAATTGAGGCAATATTATTTACTTTAGGAGAATACGGGATTATGAAAACGCAAAAGGGTTTTAACCTGGCCGAATTGATGATCGTGGCTGCGATTCTTAGTATTTTGGCCGCCGTTGCTATTCCTGCTTACAGTGATTATATGAAGAAATCAAAAGTCTCTGAATGCAACATGGCATTTGCGGGTTTCAAGACAGGGGCTACAATATGGTTTGAAAGTGAAGGCAGTTGGCCAGACGCAATAACTGATTTTGAAGGTATTGTAACCAGTGGTAATTACGTTGAATCTGTTTCTTACACTTCAGGGGCTAACCCGATGTTTGAATGCAAATTAAAAGACTTTGAGGCTGGTAAAGATACGATTGCATGGAAATACACAAACGAAATATGGGGTTGTACGGCAACTCTTACTGGTAATGCAACCACTCTTGAGAACAGATACCGCCCTAAGGCATGTAAAGATAAATAGCTTTATTAGTGAGTTCTATTTGATCATATTATAGCTAACTCATTGATTCTTATTTAATTAAAAAATTATTGAAGAATCAATTAGTTATGTTAAATATGAGCCAATAGAATTAGCTGAAGATAAATTTTGGACTCCTGTTTTTTAGAAAACTATAGATAATCAAGTATAATTGTCAGTCAGTTTAATTTCGTTTAAAAAATATGTTTTTAATTATCCATTACCAAACATGATTAGAAAACTCAAAATTGTTAATTATAAATCGCTGAAAAACGTTGAAGTCACGCTTTCTAAGCTCATGGTGATTTTCGGTGCTAACGCGGTGGGTAAAAGCAACTTATTTGATGCGCTTAACTTATTATCGCGTTTGGTGACGCAAAAAAATCTGAAAGAGGCTTTTGCTGAACATCGCGGTGTGCCAATTGAAGCGGTGCATTATGCTCAGGGTATGATGCCTGAATTACAAAAAACTCACACTATTTCCTTTGCGGTTGAGGTTGAATTAAGTGAGGCCGTTGTTCAGGAAGTCGAAACGCGGATTCGGGAATTGAGTCAAGATATTGAGGGCGACATTCAAACTCAAAGTTTGATTACTGCTCGTGTGTTGCGCTATGAAGTGGGGTTGCAAATTGAACTGAACTCTGGACAAATGGCTGTTGTCAATGAAAGCCTCACTTCAGTAGCTCAAGAGGCTGGTCAAACTCTTCGCCAACCGTTTCTTGAGACAGTTGAAAATCAGTTGCATTTATGGCGGGAGGGACAATCTCGCCCCACTGTTCATCAGACGGGACTGGATTATACGATTGTTTCAACCGCACTTTATCCACCCCATTATCCCCATCTCACGGCTTTTCAAAAGGAAATGTCACATTGCCATGGTTATTATTTTGAACCCAGAGCGTTAATGAGAGCCGGTAATAACATTGCCCAAGTGACTCATTTAGGTTCAAAAGGTGAAGATTTAGCGGCTTTTTATCATACCTTGGCCCATCAAAATCCACAGCAATTTAAAGCACTTAAATTAGCAGCCAAACAGTTATTACCCCGTTTAACTGATCTGGAAATCGAACGCACGGATAAATCTGAACTGTTTTTGCGTATTTGGGAAGAGAAAGCTTGCTTTTCCAATCGCTTAATTTCGGAAGGGACTTTGCGTGTTTTGGGATTATTGGCAGCCTTATCACCGACTTCTGGTGCGACAACCTTATGCTATGAAGAACCAGAAAACGGTGTTCATCCAAGGCGCTTGCGTCCTCTTTCTGAATTGATAAAAAATGTGGCCAGTTCTAATCGTCAAATTCTAATCAATACCCATTCACCGATATTGCCTACTTATTTTAATCATGAAGCCTTATTAGTTTGCCGTCGTGACGCTATGAATACGGTGTTTATGCCGTGTGAAAGTGATGTGGTGTTTGAACTTGAAGAACAGATTATACAGGGAGAATTTGGTGGCTAAAAAATTGATCAATTTTTTTCTTGAGGATAGTGCGCAAGAGGCCTTTATTCCTTATGGTTCGGTGATTCAAAACCCAGAATTTAAGAATTAGGCTCTTCGATTCGATCATTGTGAAATCCGTTCGGAAAAGTGGTCTCGTTTTTGATATGAATTAATGGCTTAAATAACAATAGGTTATATTTATAGACGGGTGTTGTCAGAAGAAATCTACCCGTGTGCCGTTTTTTTTTTGATAAATTGAAATTCAGGGTAATTTAGGTAAACGGCTCACTCTTTCTTATAAAATTTAGGGGTCATTTATTAATTAGCAGGCCCGCAAAAATATAACTCATTGAAATTAGCTCAGCGCAGGTTGTTAAAGTATCCCAGTTGGCAACATCCCTATTATTGGTCAGCGTTTTTGTTGATTGGGGATTGGTTATGATTGCTTTGCCTGAGAGGATTTTTATTAGCCTGACGGTAGGGTGTTGACTGAAAGCTTTTTTTGAGGCGTATTTTTAGCTACGCTGAACTTCGTTTCATGCAAGTAATGTGTTTGTCAAATAACCCTGATATCGAAGGGTGCCAACTCCGAAGGGCTTGTTAACCTCAAATTTCCGTTCAAGATTTATCTTGATAAACAATGCTTGGTGTACATTCCCACGGCACTCTGGTAAAGTTAGTACAACTCAAGCGAGATTGATAATGAACCTTTTTTTAGAAATGCGCCCGAAACGAAGGTTCGCAATACTAAATGGAGGAAGCTGAGTCAAGCACCACCCTGTTCATCATTTATCTGTCAATTCTGCCGTCTTTTTGTTCTTTTAACCAATATTCATAAAACTTCAAACAAACATATTCTTGTCCATGTAATTCAATGTACAATTTAAGCGTTTCTAATATAACCTGTTTGTCTTGAATTTTTTGAACTAATGCGTGGATAAATTGACTTAATTTTTCCCATTCACTAATCACTTCTTTGTGCTTAAAAAACTTAACTCTCGTCAGTTCGCCTATTTTAGTTTTGCTTTCATAGAAGTAAAATTCAGGATTAAATTCTAAATGATCTTTGGGATTGTCATAAGTTGGCTCAATCAACCTATCATCTTTAGCTATCGATGTGAGAAGATGCGCTTTATCATAAATCAAATCTTGTTCAAAGTGTTCTTCCAAAATCGGTTCAACAATTTTTTTCCCTGCGAGTGATTGAGGACAAAAATTGGACTTAATATTTTGGTTACACTTTTTACAAGTTGGCAATAAATTATCCCAACAATAAGCCAAATAGGGAAATTCACTGGAGGGTAAATAGTGATCAACATCCATACTGCTGTTATCAATCTTGACTCCACAATAAACACACGTTTTATTGGACAGTTCTAACAGTGTTTGTCTAATTTTTGAAACCAAGCCACCTTCTTTACAAGTGCTATTCCAACGCGATTTTATTTTTCCGCTCTTATCCCACAAGTCTTGATAAAATTCGATTTTTTTCTGTTTAGAATCGGATATCTGATCGTTTAAACAATCAGGCGGGGGTAATCGGTGTATTTTATTCATCCCAAAAGCATCCTTAACGAATCCAAAGCGCGACGACGAGGATCATCTTGGGCTAAACTGGGCAGGATTTTGTGGTATAAAATGTCAGCCTCTTGCTTTAAATTCTCCTCTTTGGTGTTGACGTAATCTTTCACCTTGGTGCTAAATGCTTTGAGTTTCTCAATCAGCTGACTCTCCTCATTTTCTGAAGTCATGGCTGTTTGGATAAAGTCAATGTGAAAACCCTGAGCAAAAACATCGTTTAAATACCATTCTTTCGGATTGCCTAATTGATGGGCCGTCACTTGATTTCCCTTTCTTACCAATTCATAAGCTTCGCCTTCATCAGTTGTAGAAACGATTACCGGAGAATGGGTGGCGATATAAAAAGTCGTTTTTGGAAAAAAGTCTTTCAGTAGTGAAATAATGCGATATTGCCATTTGGGGTGAATGTGCGATTCAATTTCATCAATAAATACGAGGCCTTCAACTTGGCTTAATTCTTGTTCATTCCCAAAACCGCTCCATCCACCATAAGCGCCTGTTATCTCTTGAAAAAGTTTGATAATGGAAACAAAACCCGTTGAGAGTTTGTCTATTGGCACGGAGTCTATATACAATTTTCCCTCATCAAATTGAATATTTAAGTGGGTTTTGATGCCATCCTTTTCAGTCATTAAATTTAAACGCGGTTCGAGTTTTTGCATTAACTTGAAAACCATTTCAACCTCAAAAACGCGCTTTTTATGTTGAGGAACAAAGTTTGGATTGATAATCAGTCTTGAATTAAACCAATCAGCGATTTCTATCCCTTCCAGTGCTTTTCCATTCATATAGTTAAAGCTTCTCAGAAACGCTTCCAAAAACCGTTCAAATTGATTACCCAAAATTTTGATGTGATTTTTATCTACATTTTGGGTATAGCCTCTGTTTTTCGCTCCGACAAAAACGATGGGTTTGTCAATAGTCACATTAAGCGTTTTATTGGATAGCTGCTCAAATATAATCACATCCCATGCTGCTTTGTCTTTTATTTTGGTTTCATTGAGACTCATATCTCCTGCGGCTAACCGCAAAGATAAATCCTTTATGTTTTCATAAATCTCTTTTTTTAAAAAAATACCGGAGTAGTTGTGCGTATTTTGTTCAGTAAAAAAAGTATGACAATAAAGCAGTGTTCTTGCCATATTTTCAAGCAAGTGCGTTTTACCAACCGCGTTGTCACCAATAAAGCAATAGACTCTTTTATCTTGATCAAGAGTGATATCAAAGTCTAATCCGGCTTCTGTTTGTTCTGCTACAAAATTATAAATCATGGATAACGCCTTATTTTTAAAGGTAGAATTAACATCTACCCATTATTCAGAGTTGAATTTTCCTGATTATATAGCGTTTCCCGATTGAATAAAGTACAGTTATATTAAGAAAATCGATCCGCAAAATAAATTTTGCACTCCAAAAAACCGCAAAATAAATTTTGCACTCCAAAAAACCGCAAAATAAATTTTGCACTCCAAAAAAACGCAATAAATTTATAACGATAATGATTTGTACTTAGCTTCGCTGACCTTCGGTTCATTCAATCGGGAAACGCTATAACGAATTTTGTTTATTTAAAATAAGAATAAAGCCTCATTTTTTATTGGTGTGCCCAAAATCCGTTACAATCAGAAATAATCAAACCTTTTAGTCGCTGGCAGATTCAAAGCTGTTATCTATCAGCGGCTGGGCATCGACTTGCGGAACATGACACGACGTACAGAAATAAAGCCTATTATCTACCGTGTCTAATACCTTGCCATTGCGATCCTTTAAATGAGTTGGGCTCAGTGTTTTTTTGTGACAAGTCAAACACTTGTTACCTTCCAGAGTAATTTTATACCCCTCAATAAAATGGGGAATCAGCGGTGCTTGCTGTTCATAAGTGGGTAAAAATGTTTGGAAATCAGAAGGCACCCTTTTCCACTCTGTTATTGCGGATAATTCTGAAATGGGGTGATCACCACGCAATGATTCCACTTTGCCCTCTTCTTCCGAAAAGGCGAGTTGAGGAACATAAGATAATGTTCCTAAAACAAAAACTAATCCAAACACGAATGACTTTTTCACAGTGTATTCTCCTCGATCTATAACACACCTCTAATAAATTAAGGGCAACCACAAGGGATTGCCCCTACTGTTAAATAACCTTTTTTAATCCTTAAACCCTTTCAATTTTAACCGCACATTTTTTGAAGTCGGTTTCTTTTGAGATTGGACAAGTTGCATCCAAGGTTAATTTGTTGATTAGACGGCCCGCATCAAAAAACGAGACAAAAACTAGCCCTTCTGGTGGCCGATTTCTGCCCCGTGTTTCAACATTGATGATAATTTCACCACGTCGCGTCATCATTTTTGCCGGCATTCCCCGTCGTAAGCCTCGCCTTTTGGCATCTTTGGGATGCATCTCGACTATGGCATCGGGGTAAGCTTGGTAGAGTTCTGGAACACGCCGCGTCATAGAGCCTGCCATCCAGTGTTCTAACACGCGCCCCGTGCAAAGCCATAAATCATATTCTTCATCTGGCTCCTCTGCTGCTGGTTCATAAGGTAATGCAAAGATTTTCGCTTTGCCATCGGCATTACCATAAAACTGTATCCCTGCACCCTTTTCTACGATGATGTCATAGCCATCATCATCACTGCTACTCTCACGGTAACGCCAAAGGGTTTCACGGATTTCCCCGTCTTTATAAGTGATTGGCCAGCGATAGCCACGCGAGTTATGGTAATCATCAAATTTAGCGAGTTCATGCCCTTTTTTGGGGCCCTCTAAACTAAAGCGGCGATACTCTTCATAAAGGCCTTTTTGAAGATAAAAGCCAAAATCGGCCATTTCGTCATTGTCGTAACGGTTACCCTCTGCATCCATCACATCTTGCACGGGATATTGGTCAACAGCCCCATTCGCAAACAAAATGTCGTATAGCGTTTTACCCTGATATTCTGGGTTTTTGTCAAGCAATTCTTGATCCCAGACTTCTTCTACTTTGAATCGCTTGGAAAATTCAACGACTTGCCATACATCCGATTTCGATTCGCCCGGTGCCTTGATTTGTTGTCGCCAGAACTGGGTACGCCGTTCAGCATTACCATAAGCCCCTTCTTTTTCTACCCACATCGCCGTCGGTAAAATCAAATCTGCAGCCATGCCGGTGAGCGTGGGATAGGGATCGGAAACGACAATGAAGTTCTCTGGATTACGATAGCCCGGATAGCCCTCTTCATTCAGGTTAGCTGCGGCTTGCAAGTTGTTATTGCATTGCACCCAGTAGGCATTGATTTTGCCCTCTTTAAGCATACGACTTTGCAAAACAGCATGATACTGCGCCACTCCGTTGAGCGTACCTTCGGGCAATTGCCAGATGTTTTCAGAAAAGGCGCGATGTTCTGCGTTCGCCACGACTAAATCCGCTGGGAGGCGGTGCGCGAAAGTGCCCACTTCGCGGGCTGTGCCACAAGCTGTCGGTTGTCCCGTTAGAGAAAAGGGCCCATTACCTGGTTCGGCGATTTTACCCGTTAGCAAGTGAACGTTATAACACAGTTGATTAACCCAAGTGCCACGACTGTGCTGGTTAAAGCCCATTGTCCAGTAAGAGACAACTTTAATATTTGGATCAGCGTAGATTTGAGCAAGGGCTTCTAAGTCTTCCTTGGGTACGCCAGAAAGTTTGTGAACTTTGTCTAGCGTGTACTCAGCAACAAATGCTTTATAGTCATCAAAAGTCGCCTCTTTGGAACCGCCCGCTGCCGCTGCGTTTTCCGCTGCCTGTTCTTTTGGGTGTTCAGGCCGTAGGCCGTAACCAATATCCTGATTACCAATAAGGAAGTTAATATGTTGACTAACAAATTCCTCGTTGACGTAATTGTTTTCGATGATGTAGTTAGCAATATAATTAAGAATGGCCAAATCGGTTTGTGGCGTAAAAACGATGCCAAGATCGGCTAAATCAAAGTTGCGGTTTTTTAAAGTAGACAATACCGCGACTTTGACATGGGGTGCCGTTAAGCGACGATCTGTGAGACGCGCCCACAAAATAGGGTGACACTCGGCCATGTTAGCACCCCATAATACAAAAGCATCGGCCTGTTCTAAATCATCATAACAACCCATCGGTTCATCCGCGCCGAAGGTACGAATAAAAGCGGCGACGGCGGAAGCCATACAATGACGTGCATTAGGCTCAATATTATTAGAACGAAAGCCTGCCTTCATCAGCTTGACCGCAGCATAGCCATCCCATACGGCCCATTGTCCAGAACCAAACATACCCACGGCCGTTGGCCCTTTATCTTTGAGGGCCTTTTTCCATTTTTCCGCCATGATGTCAAAGGCGGTATCCCAAGAAACCGGCGTAAATTCCCCGTTTTTATCATATTGACCCCCTTTCATACGCAACAAGGGCTGAGTCAAACGATCTTTACCGTACATAATATTGGGTAAAAAGTAACCTTTAATACAAAGCAGCCCTTGATTGACAGGCGATTCTGGATCGCCCTTAACGGCGACTACCCGCTCATTTTTAGTCCCAACCAATACACTGCAACCGGTACCACAAAATCGGCACGGTGCTTTATCCCAACGGATATCATCTGTTGAGTCAGCTAATGCGGTTTGGGGAAGCGTTATCCCAGCAGCAGCGGCAGTCGCGGCGACAGCATTAGCTTTAATAAAATCTCGTCTTGTGAGTTTCATATTGGAATTACTCTTATTCGTCAGTATCATCACCGTATTGATAAACCATTGCAGCGGAAAGTACGCCTTGACAGTTATGAATATTCAGTACGGTATCGACTATCATTTTGTCGTTGTCTTGTTCAACGGTAACCACCAAGCGTCCATTTTCGGTAACCGTGTGGACTTCTACCCCCGATATTGCCGTCAACTGCTTTTCTACTTGATCAACCTGATCTGGCCTAGCATGTACTAGCACACCTGAAATATTCATAGTTTCTCTGTTATTGAGAATTGGGAATGAGCTTGACAAAGTGCGTCTTTCAAACACTATTTTGTAAGGCGTTTTGCTTTTTCAAAGCTGAAAACCCCTTCAAAGTTGCCCTTTTTTCATTTTTCATTCCCCATTCAGCATTCCCGAATGCTTATCGCTGTGACTGGACACGTTTGATAACAGGCTCCGCAACCATTGCATTTTTCAAGCTTGATTTCTGGAATAGCCACGCGAGCCCGTTGGAAGCGAATAGCTTCAATTTCACAATTTTCGCCGCAAGTGACGCAAATAACGCCACGTTTAGCTAAACAATGCGCTTCAATATGTGCTTTCAGTCGCCAAGGTGGTTTATCTGTTCGTTGCAAGGCAGCGTTAGGGCATCGTTCTACGCACAAACCACAAAATGTGCATTCACCGTGCTGAAAATTGACTTGGGGAAAACCCCCGCGCCCTTTCTCCAAGATAGTCTCAGGGCACACTTTAATACATTCACCACAACGCTTGCAATTTGTGATAAATTCGGCTTCACTACTCGCCCACGGTGGGCGTAATGGTTGTTGTTTATTGCGGAAATCACCGCGTAAAAACTGTAAACGGCTGATAGATGAAGTGGTCATAAAATCGTACTTTTGGTGCAGAGACGCATGGCAATGCGTCTATAGCCACCCAACAATAATGCAGAGACGCATGGCAATGCGTCTCTACCCACCTGACAATAAAATCATTAATTTGTCCGATTATTTATCATCAATTAGCGTTATCACATCGGCAGCAAGATTTGATTGCCAAACGGCCTCACCATCACCGCCCATCTCGATGGGCAAAGGATTTTTCCCAAGATCAACGTAAACGGCATAGATGATATACTTTCCAGCCATCTCAGGTTGCACGTTAAAACTGAATAACTCGTGAGTCTTGACGGCACTTTCTACAGACGTTTTGAAAAACTGTGGCTTAAGGCTATATGGCTCTGACGGTAAGGCAGTCATATAGAACCAATCGGCCATCGGTGTGACAATCGCAACCCAAAGATCAAATGGAGCCGAACGGCTTCCGCTTTCTACCAAGTTCACCTTGAGTGTCTCGCCAATCGGGTAAGGCTTTTCTTCCAAATCTTCAAAATGTATGCAAGAAAGTGTACTGCATTCAGCAGTTGGCATCTGCCACAATTTCAATGAGTTGTCATAACTACCCGATAGGATTTGACTACCATCAGGCGAAAAAACAACTGATGAGACAATATCGGTATGCCCCTTAAGCGTGTGAATCTCATTTCCGCTGTTAATATCCCATACCTTAATTGTGCCATCATGTCCTCCTGAGACGACTCTACTCGCGTCTGGAGAAAAAGCAACCGAATAAACTCGCCCACTAAGCCCTTTGAAGGAGCGAATTTCTTGACCACTCTCACTATCAAAGAGCTTCACTGTGCCTTTCTCACCCCCCGATAGGATTTGACTACCATCGTGCGAAAAAGCGACAGACCAAACATGACCGCTGTCTTTGATAGTCTGGATTTCTTTGCCCGTTTCGACATGCCACACCTTCAAGGTACCCTCCTCACTCGCCGATAACGCTTTGCTCGCATCGTCTGATACGGCGACTAAATAAACCCCGTTGGTATGCCCTTGAAAAGTGTCAATTTCTGATCCATTCAAGGTATTCCACAGTCTAGGCGTATTATCGCGACTTCCTGACAAGATCGCACGATTCGTCTTGTTTGATAGGGCGATTGAATAAACCCACCCTATATTCCTTTGGAAAGTGTCAACTTCTTTTCCCGTTTTGGTATCCCACCGTTTTAAAGTATTATCCGCACTCCCTGACAAAACGGCTTGACTATCAGGAGAAAAATTGACGGACATGACAAAATCGGTATGCCCTTTAAAGGTGTGGATAATCTCTCCCGTTTCGATATGCCACATTTTTACCGTGTTGTCATAACTGCCAGATAGAATCTGTTTACCATCGTTCGATATGGCGACAGACTCAACCGAGTCAGTATGGCCCTCAAAAGTCCGAGTCGCTTTCAGCGTATCAGCAAAAGCACTCACACTGCCTAACGACAATCCCAGCAAAAGAAGCGGTGCTGTTCTAAGTGTCCAATGTCCCTTTGAAACACGATGTTTTAACCGACAATAGATTGTTTTCATAGCATTTTTCTGGTATCCCACAAATTTATAGGAACCCCAGGCTCCGCCCTCATCGTTAGACATAAGTCAAAAATCGTGAAAAGTAGAGGCTCGGTGGGTATAGCGAAGCTCTACCCACCCTACAAAAAATGACCTTTAAAATCAAATATTTAAAAACTTATGTCTAACGATGAGGGCGGAGCCTGGGGCTATGATAGATATCAACTTTCATCCGTTAGAATCAGATAAAATTCTTATGATTAGAGTTTTCAACAATGATAATCAGAAAAAGCGGATTTTTTCAAACTCGGATTTTTTGATCTCTGTACAAAACGTTGTCAATTATTGAGTTATAAATAGAGTGTCTCTATAATGCCGTCAATAAAAACAATAATATTACAAAATTTTTTGTCCAGTACTTAGAATTTTGAAATACTGCAAACTACAACAGATTTAAAAGAAATGCAATACGTTTATATCGTTAGTATATAATTATTTTATAATATTCATTATTATGGAAACTGAATTACCCCAATGCCATATTAATAAGCATGGTGGGCAAACGGGTGATGGGCTGGAAATTTCTTAAATCGTACTACCCGCTTACCCAGCCTACAAAAATTCAGCCTACTAAAATTGATCATTGATAACTGATAACTGATAACTGATAACTGAAGTGAGTCCTGATGTGCGGTTGATTTGTTGGGAAATGGCTTGTTTAAAGATTTGTTCATTCCCCCAAATGTGGACGCTTTGCTTGGCGCGGGTAAGGCCCGTGTAAATCAATTCCCGAGTTAATAGAGGGCTCAGTTGTTCCGGGAGTAACATAAAAATATTTTCAAATTCAGAGCCTTGGCTTTTATGAATGCTCATGGCGTACACGGTTTCATGTTCCGGTAAGCGTTCGGGCCAAAAAGTGCGGATGCCGCCTTCGGTGGCGGGAAAATAGGCCTGTAATTCAGATGGTTTATCAGGGTTTCTGAGTAGGATGCCAATATCGCCATTGAACAGTTTGAGGCTGTAGTTGTTGCGGGTAATCATGATGGGGCGGCCGTGATAGCGGTGTGAGGTGGCGGCCCGTATGATGCCTTTGGCGCTGAGCAGTTGTTCTATTCGTTGATTAACCCTTTCAACGCCATAGCGTCCTTGACGTGTTGCACATAAAATTCTAAATTTTTCAAAGGCTTGCAATATCTCTTCTGGTTCGCTGGCTTGTAAACAATGGGCAATACTGGCCACAATGTGTTCAATGAGACTGTTGGGTAGGCTTTCTGAGATGCCCAGTGGATACCAATTCACCTCTTCGTTCTCATCTGATTTGAGAATACGCAGGGCTTGCTCACTTTCTCCTTGATTAACCGCATTGGATAGTGTCCAAATCCCGCTGTCTTCGCTAAAACGATAGCTTTTGTTTAAGAGTACGATGTTGTCTTGATAATGGGGCGTTTTGGGAATGGAATCATACGGCTGTAACGCCTGAAGGCTTGCCGCGTCACAAATATCGCCGAGTACGGTACCGGCTTCTACTGAAGCGAGTTGATCTTTATCACCAAGTAATATCCATCGCGCTGATTTGGGAATCGCTTGTGCTAGTTTTGCCATGAGGGCTAAATCGACCATTGAGGCTTCATCTATAACGATCACATCGTAAGGTAGGAGGTTGTTGGCATGGCTGCGAAAGTAGGGCGAATTGGGTTGGGTACCCAGTAAGCGGTGTATAGTATAAGTGTCTTGAGGAATGGCGGCTTTGATTTCGGGGGTACAGTTTAAGGCTTGTAAAGCTTGTGTAATGGCTTCTTGTAAACGAACGGCGGCTTTACCGGTTGGCGCGGCTAATGCGATCTTTAAATGGCGATTTTGTTCGAGTAATAGGGCTAATATCTTGATAATGGTAGAGGTTTTACCGGTTCCAGGGCCGCCTGATATAATGCAAAAGTTGCGTTGTACTGCTGTGTGTGCGGCGATTTTTTGAGTGTTTGGGGTATGACTATTCTCGTCTTGTGCCGGAAATAAGCGCGATAAGCCCGCTTCTAGGATATCGGGATTGACATCAGTCCGTTGTTTCTGGCAGCGAGTGCGAATTTGTGCGGCAAGTTGTTGTTCATAATCCCAGTAGCGATATAAATATAATCGGTGCTGATCCAGAATTAAGGGAGCATAGTCACCGGGATTGCCGACAACATTACAATTTTGAAGGGCCTCTAGCCATTGTTCTAAAGGAGGACAACGTATTGTGGCTGTATTCACTTCTGATTGCTGTGGAAATAATTCTTCGGCTTGTGCGGCTAAATCCACGCAAACATGGCCTTCAGCGGTTAAATGACTGACCAGTATTGCGCTTAGCCATAATTCATCAGACTGATTATCAGACAGGCTGGTTATCAATTTAGCAAAATGGAGATCGAGGTCTGATAAAACGGCTTGCTCACGTAATTGTTGGAAGAATGTTCTCATGTTCAATTTATTTATTTGTGCGTTTGGAGTGTTTTAATCCTTTTTTATATACAATCCTTGTCGTTATGTTTTAATCCTTTTTTATATACAATCCCTGTCGTTATGGTTTTAATCCTTTATTATATACAATCCTTGTCCTTATCTCTTTGTCGTCAAAAATGAAAATGAATAAAATCATTAAACGTCGATCCTTGCCGGATCATATTAATCTACCTGACTCTGTTCATCCGATCCTCCAGCGCGTGTTAGCGGCTCGTGATGTCAATGACGCTTCTGAATTGGCGTATGGATTAGAAAATTTGCTGCCCTATACAACATTACTGGGTATAGAGGCGGCCGTTAACTTATTATATGACGCTTTAAACCAACAAGCGCGAATTTTGATTGTAGCCGATTTTGATGCTGATGGCGCGACGAGCTGTGCGACGGCTATGAAAGCCTTACGGCAAATGGGAGCGAAAAAGATCGGATTTTTGGTGCCAAATCGAGAAAAACAGGGGTATGGTTTAAGCCCTGAAATTGTTGAAATCGCTTACAAGGATTCTTTTCTGGCGAATACGCCCTCTAGTGATATCCCTGATTTGTTGATAACCGTTGATAATGGGATTTCTAGTATAAAAGGAGTCAAAGCGGCTAAAGAAAAAGGAATGCGCGTGCTGGTAACGGATCATCATTTACAGGGAAAAGAGAAACCTGATGCTGATGCGATTGTCAATCCGAATCAAGAAGGCGATGCTTTCCCCAGCAAAAATCTCTGTGGCGTGGGCGTGATTTTTTATGTGATGATGGCTTTACGGGCGCATTTGCGCGAGAAGGGATGGTTTGCCAAACAGGGTATACCTGAACCTAATCTAGGCAATCTTTTGGATTTAGTGGCTTTAGGCACAGTCGCTGATGTCGTCACATTGGATTACAACAATCGCATTTTGATTGAGCAAGGATTGCGGCGAATACGGGCCAATTATTGTTGTCCAGGTATCCGCGCCTTAGTGCAAATCTCTAAACGGGAGCAAAGTTATTTAATTGCCAGTGATTTAGCCTTCTATTTAGGGCCGCGCCTGAATGCGGCCGGCCGCATGGATGATATGTCTTACGGAATCGCTTGTTTATTAAGTGAAACGGATTTTGAAGCGAAACAACAT
>Ga0316201_10001145_pt1 | contig 17291 bp, 20 predicted proteins | sample CS6wburrow_MG_FD_204516 | JGI IMG/M metagenome (GOLD analysis project Ga0316201, IMG submission 204516) | Coastal sediment microbial communities from Delaware Bay, Delaware, United States - CS-6 worm burrow | ecosystem: Environmental > Aquatic > Marine > Coastal > Sediment | place: USA... | reverse complement strand
ACATCTGGCCAAACTTGATAAATATTGGCCCCAGGTCTTCGAGCGCCTCACGCATACGCACGGCACGTGGCTTACGTTTACGACGGAACCAGTTCCAGGGAAACAGATAGATGATGAAGCGAAAAGGCCGGAACAGGTGCGTGGTAAAAACGATATCGTCGAGGCCATGCCGCATCAGCACCCAGTTGATGTGTAACATTCGAAAAAATTGACCTGGCGTAAGTAGCGGCATCTCTATGAAGCTCTGTTATTGATTATCGTTTTTCTTCTTCTGATCTTGATCGGGAGCCGATGATCAAATCGATTTTTGCCTGCAGACGATCGACATCATTTCTCAGGCGATCAACGTTTTCGTTAAATATTTCCAGTTCTGTTTCCGTAACCACGTCTCGACTCTCTTCCTGCAGGTATTCACTAAAAGAACTCGACACCGATTTGACCGACTGTTTTCCCCATCGGCCCAGCTTGCTGCCAGTCTGCTGAAGCTGGTATGCCAGGCTATCACCTAGCAGGCCGGCCAGTGGTTCCGACCAGTCGATATCCATCTGTGAAAAGACATTTTTAAACCGATGGCCCAGGCGGGTATCACCGCTTATCTCAATCTCTCCTTTCAATAACAGGTTTGCTGCATTCGACACCAGGCTCATTTTAAACAGTGAGATCGGTGTACCTCGTAACACGGTATCGGCGTCACCGTCATATTCAGCCAGCACCTGGATGCCAGCCTCGTTTGGTAACATATAGAGTGTTTTGTTGATGCCGGTCATCTCCAGCTTTATGACCTTGCCGTCAAACTCGGCCAGCTTGCCCAGCATCTCTGGATCAAGTGCCAGGTAACGGTTGATGACCGACTCAAGGATTAACATAGGCAGGTCAACATATAACTAGAGTTTGAATCCTTTGTGCAGAGCGACGATACCGCCTGTCATATTATGGTAAGTGCAACGTTCGAAGCCGGCTTCGATCATCATCTGTTTCAGGGTCTCCTGGTCCGGATGCATACGGATAGATTCAGCCAGGTAACGGTAGCTGTCTTCATCGTTAGCGATCAACTTGCCCATCTTCGGTAGTATATTGAATGAATAGAAATCATATGCCTTATTCAGCCCCGGCATCACCGGTTTAGAAAACTCTAAAACGAGCAGACGGCCACCGGGTTTCAATACGCGGTACATCGACTGAAGGGCGGTGAGTTGATGCGTCACGTTACGCAGGCCAAACGCGATGGTGATGCAGTTAAAACTGTCGTCATCAAACGGCAGGTCTTCGGCATTCGCTTCGACAAATTCGATGTTGCCGGCATAACCTTTATCGAGCAGGCGTTTACGCCCTTCTTCCAGCATGGCCGCATTGATATCAGAGATGATGACCTTTCCGCTAGGTCCGACCTGTTTCGACATCTGCATGGTCAGGTCACCGGTACCACCCGCGACATCAAGCGCCATATCTCCCGGTTTTAAGCCGGTATGCTGCATGGCGATCTTTTTCCAGAGTCGGTGGATGCCAAACGACATCACGTCATTCATGATGTCGTATTTACTGGCCACTGAATCAAACACACCGGCCACCAGGCCTTCTTTCAGGTTTTCGTCAACCGTCTTGTAGCCAAAATGTGTCTCTTTTTTTGACATGCCTATATCTGCTCTCTAATTGAGGAACTGGTTTTTAATCTATGTTTCTGCGCTCATGACCGGCTGCTTTCAGACGATCAAGATAGTCCTGCCATTTCGCATCGTAGTTAGAACCCAGCTCGTAGAGATATTCCCAGGTGTAGATGCCGGTATCATGTTTGTCATCAAAGACAAACTTTAACGCGTAGTTACCCTGTGATTCGATCGATTCGATATTAACCTCTTCCTTGTTTAACTGCAGTATCTCCTGGCCGGGGCCATGTCCGGTCACTTCTGCTGAAGGGGAATATACACGGAGGTACTCACAGGGCAGTTGAAATTTAGCACCATCTTCATACTCTAACTCTAGAACACGGCTTTTCTGGTGCAGGTTGATATTTACTGGTTTCATAGTTTTGCCTTCTGACTAATTAATCTCTGTTGGATCTGTCTATAAAATGTAACGGCTTAAATCTTCGTTGACGATCAGCTCAGCCAGGCTGTTATTAACATGCTCCGCATCGATGGAGATCGACTCGCCCGAGCGGTCCGGCGCGGTAAACGAAATATCTTCCAGCAGGCGCTCCATGATGGTGTGTAGCCGCCGAGCACCGATATTCTCTGCACTCTCGTTAACATGAAAGGCAGATTGTGCGATCTGTTTTACGCCGTCTTCGGTGAAGTCTATGGTTAAACCCTCGGTCTTCATCAACGCCTTATATTGTACCGTTAATGCCGCATCCGGCTCGGTTAATATGCGCTCGAAGTCTTCAGCATTCAATGCTGAGAGCTCGACACGTATCGGTAAACGCCCCTGCAACTCCGGAATCAGGTCGCTCGGTTTGGTCAGGTGAAATGCGCCGGAAGCGATAAACAGGATATGGTCTGTTTTCACCATGCCGTATTTGGTGGTAACGGTGCAGCCTTCTACCAGGGGCAGCAGGTCACGCTGCACGCCCTCACGAGAGACATCTGCGCCACCGCCGCTATCTGCACGCTTTGCTACTTTATCGATCTCATCGATAAAGACGATACCGTTCTGCTCGGCATTTTCCACGGCCTGCGCCTTGATCTCTTCTTCCTTGACCAGCTTTCCAGCTTCTTCTTCCAGGATGACTTTCCGTGCTTTATCTATGCGCAGCTTGCTCGTCTTTTTCTTGTCGCTTCCCATGTTCTGAAACATACCCTGCAGCTGAGATGTCATCTCTTCCATGCCCGGAGGCGCCATGATCTCAACGCCTACAGGAGAAGCCGAAATCTCGAGCTCGATCTCTTTATCATCAAGCTCGCCATTACGCAGCTTGTCTCTAAATTTCTGGCGGGTAGTGTTATCCCGGTCATCAACGGGCTCACCGAACTCGTTCCTGGCAGGCGGTAACAATGCATCTAAAATGCGTTCTTCTGCCGACTTCTCCGCCAAATGGCGCACTTTAGCCATTTCCTGTTCACGAGTCGTTTTGACCGACATGTCGACAAGATCACGGATAATCGAGTCAACTTCCCTGCCAACATAGCCGACTTCGGTGAATTTTGTCGCTTCCACCTTTACGAAGGGGGCATTTGCCAGGTGCGCTAAACGGCGGGCGATCTCGGTTTTACCTACACCTGTCGGGCCAATCATCAATATGTTTTTCGGGGTAATCTCTTCTCGCAGTTCTTCGTGAATCTGCATGCGGCGCCAACGGTTGCGCAATGCAATCGCTACCGCCCGCTTGGCATCATTCTGACCAACGATATGTTTGTCTAATTCCTGAACTATCTCACGTGGTGTCATTTCAGACATAAAACCTTAACCTTTGTTATAAATGTATATCTTGCAGGCAAATGTCGCCAAAAGTATTAATCATGCTCTCTATGTAAAAAACTGATTATCTAAATTTCTTCGATCGTGCGGGAATGATTGGTATAAATACAGATATCTCCCGCGATCTCCAGGCTTTTTTCTACGATATCCCTGGCAGATAACTCCGTGCTATCAAATAGCGCCCTTGCCGCAGATTGCGCAAAGGGCCCGCCTGAACCGATAGCCATCAGATCATCATGCGTCTCGATGACATCGCCAGTACCCGAGACTAGCAGCGAGTGGTCAGCATCAGCGACGATCAGCATCGCTTCAAGCTTGCGCAAAACGCGATCAGTACGCCAGTCTTTAGCCAGCTCGACTGCGGCACGTTTCAGCTGTCCACTGTGACGTTCCAGCATCGCTTCAAAGCGGTCTAATAAAGTAAATGCATCGGCCGTCGCGCCGGCAAAACCGACGATGACCTTTTCACCATAGATCTTTCTGACTTTAGTGGCATTACCCTTCATCACTGTATTGCCTAAAGTCACCTGACCATCGCCACCGACGACCACTTTGCCCGCGCGGCGGACGGTTAATATAGTTGTGCCATGAAATGTATCCACTTTCATAACTCCAGATAATAAGTATTTATTACAGGTAGATATTGACCTGTATTAGATAGTTGTGAATTTTACACTATGCAGAGGGCTGCTCATACCATACCATGCCTGGTGTTATTGATTGAGATCTCAATTAATTTATAACAGACGTAAAAAACCCCGCTCTTAGGCGGGGTTATTGAACACATATGTTCGACAGACTCTAAACGCGTTTTCTTCTTGCTGCTGCAAGGAAACCGAGAAGACCAGTGCCGATGAGCCAAAGTGTGACCGGTTCAGGTACCGTTTGAAATTCAATCGCACTTACATAGAACTCTTCATTAAAGTAAGCAACATCGAATGTCTGACCAGACAGGATATTCCATGTAGAATAAGCATTAGCATCGCCAGCATAACCTAGCACCGCGTCATATTCACTGCCTTCGATAGTAAGCTTGTCACCTGCACCAAAACCACCATCATGGTTATTGTTAAACCAGATATTGGTTATCGTCACGTTTTGAGTAAAGCTGAAACTCAATGCTTCGGTCGTTGTAACATTGTCATCACCAGCCGCCGATCCGCCTGCTGCATTGAGGCATAGATTTGAACCATTATTACCCTGCTTGCCGGTATTTGACACAAAACCACATACGCCAAGACCCGCGTTACGTCTATCCAGGTACGCAAAGGCACTATTAGTTGCTGTACCAAGAGAAGTCTTGGTGGCCGTGATAGACATGATGCCAATATCAAGCGAAGAATAACCGCTCTCGCCATATTCTGTACCATCTGCCAGGTCAATAAAGTTCACAACTGTTGGAATAGCCTGGGCAGTGCCCGCGGTAAGTGCAACGACCAGTCCAACTGTAAGTTTAATTAATCTCATATTATTTTCCTCATTCATATATGCTACTAATTATGCAAACTATGTGCCAGCACTAAGAAATAAGCGTTAAATAGCTATAAAACAATGAGTTAGGATAGACCAAGGAATAATGCCTATTACCCAGCTAAAAACCTAAGTGTAAAGGATCGTGACGCGCACTTTTGAGCAATACTCTTTAACCTAATAATTTTATTTCCCATATGGGGGAAAATAATCCATATAAATCAGATAGATATGTTTAGATTTGTTCTTTATTGATGCGGGTGTAGAAAGAACAGCGATGTAAATTATTGTGACGCCATCTTCCACAAGCAGGCATCTGATCACAATTTAACCAGACTAAACCTTACACCTTGATTAATCGTTACCGACTGTCAGGGCTGCGGCCGCTCAAAAGTCCAATGTGTATCATCAGACAATTTCTTGTCAAACTTATAACCGCCCAATTTAAACTTCTTAAGGTCTTCAGAGCTCTCGATACGGTTTCGAATAATATAATCTGCCATCATGCCGCGCGCACGTTTGGCAAAGATGGCGACCACCCGGGTCTTGCCGTCTTTGCTCTCTTTGAAGTTTATGTTCAATAAACGTCCTTCGAGCAGTTTGGGTTTTACTGATTTGAAATATTCATTCGAGGCCAGGTTGACCAGCACCGGTTCCTGCTGTTTCTTCAGCTCCTTGTTTATACTCTTCGTAATCCGATCATCCCAGAACTGGTAAAGATTATCGCCGCGCGCATTCTTCAGTTTAGTTTTCATCTCCAGCCGGTAGGGCTGAATCAGATCCAGTGGCCGCAGGCATCCATATAGTCCAGACAGTATCCTCAGGTGGTCCTGGGCATAACTGAAGTCATCTTCGTCAAAGCTGGCCAGGTCGAAGCCACCGTAGACATCGCCCTTGAATGCAAATATTGCCTGTTTGGCGTTTTTGGTGGTGAATGGCGTCTGAAATGTTTTGTAGCGCTCAACATTTAGCCTGGCGATGTTCTCGCTGACAGCCATCATCTCCTGTAGCTCTTTGCTTTTTATCTTGCGCAGCTCTTTTATAAGCAGCTCAGTGTCTTTGAGGTCAGCTGGCTTGCTGTATTTTTTAGACAGGCCTGGCTCTTCAAAATCCTGGCCCTTTGATGGTGACAGTGTGATTAACATAATGTTTACTGAGATTGTTTACGAAACTAGAAGATCATTATAATGTAAGGCGGTATCACCGGCAAAACAACCAGCCTGTCGTAGGGTCTCTATTACTTTTTTCTAGCCCGTGGGTGTGCATCATCATAAACACCGGCCAGGTGCTGAAAATCCAGGTGGGTATAAACCTGTGTCGTACTCAGGTTGGCATGTCCTAGCAGCTCCTGTACTGCTCGCAGGTCTTTGGATGACTCGAGGATATGTGAAGCAAAGGAATGGCGCAGCATATGCGGATAGACGTTGGTATTTATTCCCTGTGTCAGCGCCATTTTTTTCAGCCGTTTCTGAATACTGCTATTACACAGCCGTGTGCCGCGAGAACTGACAAAGAGCGCGCTTTCACTGTCTTTTGATGCTAGTGGACGCTGCTTCAACCAGAGCTTGACCGCATCCCTGGCTTTGCGTCCAAAAGGCAGGCGACGCTGTTTCTGGCCTTTACCGGTAACCTGGATCGTTTGCTGCTGCCAGTCGATGTCCTGCAGGTTCAAACCGCTCAACTCTGAGAGACGTAAGCCACAGGCATACATCAACTCCATCATCGCCGTGTCACGAATATTATGTTTGCTGTTTCTCGACTCCGTCTCGATGGCAGTATTACTTAATAACTGGTTTATCTCGTCCGCATTTAAGGTATCAGGCAACCGTTTTGCTGCCTTCGGCGCAGGAACACCAACGGCCGGGCTGTTCGTCGCCCGTTTAAATCGGCATAAGAATTTGTACAGACTTCTGATAGAGGACAGCCACCGCTGAAGGCTTTTACCCGACAGCCCCTGACGGTGTAGCATAGCAACACAACGCCGGATATCTGCCTGCTTTATATCATCCCAGCTGATGTCCCGGGTTTCATCGAGACTGCAGCATTTTAGAAAGTGTGTAATATCACGCCGGTACGCAGAAACGGTATGTATAGAATAACGCCGTTCAGATTGCAGATAGCTAAAAAACCTTTGCAGGTCTTCATTCAGCAAGCCTGTTTCTTGCGTCACCGAAGTCATGCTGCTTATTGTTCAAGATGCACGGCTAGTGACGCACTAACCAGTTCACCTATCTGTGAAAGAAAATCCGTACCCATCGTCGAATTGAAACGTCTGGCATCATTTGCGCCCAGACCGATGAGCCCCAGGTTGGCACCTGCTATCAGGGGCACAACAGCAACCGACTTGATCTCATCGGCGTTCTCAGCGAACAGGTATTCTTTCTGCTCTGTGGTAGCAGGACCGCATACCGTGTTTTTATGTTGCAGCATGGTTTTGAATGCCATCAATGCTTCATCGTCGACATCAACAAACAGTCCCGCTGATTGCTCGATCAAGTCTTTGTCCTTACTGAATAACTTGACCACGGCATGATCTGCAGAGAGTTCCGTTTTAAATGTGTCAAGAACATTGCTGACAACCTCATCCGTATCATGTGCCGAGAACAGGTCAACCGCCAGGCGATGACGAATTCCAGATAAGCGTTCATTATCACGAGCCACATCCATCAACTCGAGCATGCGCTTTTCCTGCTCATGCAGTTGTGACCGCAATACAGCGACCTGTCGCTCGATGAGTGATACAGCACCACCACTCTGGTGCGTTACTTCCAGGACTGTTAACAGTTCCGGGTGACGATTTAATATGTCAGAGTTTTCACGCAGCATACTGACCAACTGTAATTCAGTGACTAGCTGCTGTTCCTGATGCGTTGAAATCTCTTCGTTATTTTCCTGTTTTATTTTGTTTACCGCTGTTTCTATTTTACTCACACGATTTGCCCATTTATTTGTCTATATTTATTTTGCCATCAAAAACTGTTGTTGCTGGTCCGCTCATCAATAATTCATCGCCCTCACCCGGCCACTCTATCGAAAGGTCGCCGCCCACAAGATGTACCGTAACTCGTTCGTCAAGCAAGCCCCGTAAGCGCCCAACAGCTACCGCCGCACATGCCCCGGTACCACACGCCCGGGTTTCACCGGCGCCACGCTCATATACTCGCAGACGGATTTCGTCATTCTTTACAATCTGCATAAAGCCGGCATTTACACGATTTGGAAATTGCGGGTGAGCCTCAATTCCCCTGCCAAGGGTTTCAATATCCACCTTATCCAGATCTTCCACAACCATCACCGCGTGGGGATTCCCCATCGATACAGCACCTATAGCATATTCAGCACCGTTAACCATTAGATCATAGGTTTCTGCCTGATTATCTACTAAAAAAGGCAAGCTATGTGGCCTAAAGTCAGGTATTCCCATGTTGACTACCACCTGGTCGCCTTCTATTCTCAACTCGATCAAACCACCGGCCGTTTCCACAGGGATAATATTACTAGTCGTTAAGCCTTGCTGACGAACAAAAAGTGCAAAACAGCGCGCACCGTTGCCGCATTGTTCTACTTCTCCACCATCGCTATTAAATATCCGATAACGAAACTCAGCCTGCTGTATCGATGGCTTTTCAACCAATAACAATTGATCACAACCGATCCCGAGGTGCCGGTCAGAGATAGCTATTATCTGCTCAGTTGTTAAATCTATCGTCTGAGTGATCGCATCAATAACGACAAAATCATTACCCAGACCATGCATTTTTGTAAATTTTATTTCCATTTAGTTTAAAAAACCTGTCAAACCGCGCCTTAAAACAACACCTTATCAATAATTTGAGCATACCCTGTGAGTCACCCTGTTAGCAATCTTAATTATTGCTTATTAGGCCTTTCGTGTTATTATCAGACATATGTCTAACTAGTGTCAAACGGGAGAATATCATGGATCAACTTGCTAGCCACAAATCACTTGCTGATAAAATTCAGCATTTTCAGGGTCAGTTACTACCAACCATTCCTGAACACACATTGAACACCCTGATGAGGGAACTCCGTGGACTGGTTGCAGCGGGTATTGCCGAAAAAGCGATTAATAAGGGTGCCCGATTCCCGGCTTTTAATTTACCCGACGCAGACAATGAACGGCGGTCATTGAGTGACTTTTTATCTAACGGACCACTCGTCGTTAGTTTTTACCGTGGTGCCTGGTGCCCCTATTGCAACCTCGAGATCAACGCCCTGCAACAACGTTTACCGGATATACATGCTACTGGTGCCCGGCTGGTTGCGATATCGCCACAGCTACCCGATAAATCGATAGAGCAGATTAGTAACTCAAACCTGAGCTTCGACGTGTTGAGCGATATAGGCAACATTCTTGCAAAACAGTGCGGACTGGTCTTTACCCTGCCCAAGTCATTACGCCCGATCTATGAAGCGTGGGAGATAGACATCCCCGATCATAACGGTGACAGTAGTTTTGAACTACCGATACCGGCAACCTATATTGTGGATACAACGGGTAGAGTGCGTCACGCACACATAGATATGGACTATACCCGGCGACTAGAACCTGACATTATTATTGAACAGCTTGGAAACATCTGATTTATAAGAATATCTCATACATAAAAAAGCCGCCCCTGGAAGGGCGGCTTTATCACCAGGCATGTAGTATTTTTTCTGACTACTACATAACACTAAACTTATTTAGTTATTACTTGCCTGGAACAGTACTCAGGCCAAGGATCTCCCAGTCTTGCATACCACCACGGTACCATTTGATCTTCTCAGCAGGGTAGCCGAATTTCAGCAGGTTCATGATGTTGTTCGGCGACTGGCCGCACCACATACCATTACAGAACATGACCAGCGTCTTGGCATTGCTGTAATCGATGACATCACCGACCGAATTATTAACGATAGCATCATCAACATCGAGGATCTCGTTATCACCTTTCATCTTGGCGCCGAACTCTTCAGTCAGGATTTTGACGATACCTTCAGTGGTTGCGCCTTTCTTCGGGTTCAGGCTCGTCCAGGGCAGGTTCTTCGCGCCCGGGATGGTACCTTTTTCTACCCAGTCAGGTGTACGTGAATCGACTACCAGGATACTGTCATCACCGTCAGACATCTTCTTGATGTAGTGGATCATTTCGACTTCGGCGATGGTCTCAACTCCCGGTGCCAGCACCATGGGCTGGATACAGAATGGAGGACAAGGACGAGAAGTTTTCGCGAAAGCAGGATTAACTGTATTCTTGTTGTCCTGATTACGCGTGATAGTGACAGATTTCCCGTTGTGCATAACCTTTGCTTCTTTCATGTCCGGTGTAATACCGACAGGTTTATTTGCAGCGCTAACATTCGCCGAAAAAATTAAGCTAGCTGCAAATGCAGCGATTAAAACTCTAGATTTCATTATTTATGACTCCTCAAATATCTCTTTGGTAGATTGTGGGTTTTACTTATACTTTGTGTTTCAGACAAACAACATGTCGAATGAACAAAAAGGCATCATCGATGCTTTCATGATCTATTCGCAATCTGGTTCTTCTTCCTCGCCTTCTTTCTTATCACCATCTTTTTTCTCTGCATCACTGAAGACTTTACAATCGGTAATCTCGGCACCAGCAACAGCAGCATAAGACGGGCTATAAAAGCTGACTAATAACAGAAGGAAAACTATTTTACTTAACAAGCTCATTATGACTCCTCAACATTAAACAATGTAGACTGACAAGAATAACAAAGCGGACAAAGAAGAACAGGACAAAATGTCAGGTTTTGATAAAAAACAATGATTTATAAGAGAAATATCTGACATCAAAACCTGACAATATGATTTTCTGCTGAGGCTTTAACGTTTTACCCCAAAACGGATACCTTGTTGTCGCCATCATGAGGACAGACTATTAACTGCTTAACATGGACTCATTTTCAAACAGCTGTTCGATTGTTTCACGCTGGCGCACAACCTGGTAGCGGCCACCATCAACCATTATTTCTGCTACTCGCGGTCGAGAATTATAATTTGAGCTCATGGTAAAACCGTAGGCCCCCGCCGACATCACTGCCAGCAAGTCTCCCGACTCTATCGCCAGTTCCCGCGCTTTGCCGAGAAAGTCGCCCGTTTCACATATAGGCCCGACCACATCATAAACTTTTAGCGGCATAGATGAACCTTCAACCACCGGTATTATTGCCTGCCATGCCTGATACAGTGCTGGCCGCATAAGGTCATTCATCGCAGCATCCACCACGGCAAAGTTTTTCTCTTCATTATGTTTTGTGTACTGAACCCGGGTCAGCAAAATACCGGCATTCCCTGCGATGGCGCGCCCAGGCTCGATAAGTATTTCAAACTCTCGCCCCAGTAAACGCTGCATCAATGCCGCCATCTGCTCTTCTGGCAAAGGTGGTGTTTCATCTTGATAACGAATACCCAGGCCACCACCCAGATCCAGGTGGTGCAGCTCGATGTTTCTTTCTGCCAGGCGATCAACCAGTGCCAAAACGCGATCCAGTGCATCGACAAAAGGCTTCACATCCGTCAGTTGAGATCCGATATGGCAGTCTACACCTACCACATCAAGGTGGTCAGAATCAGCGATTAACTGGTAGACATCCGTTGCATCCTCAATCGCGATACCAAACTTGTTGTCTTTTAGGCCGGTGGAAATATAAGGGTGTGTTTTTGCATCAACATCAGGATTGACCCGCAGCGACACCGGCGCACGCACGCCTTTTTCTGCCGCAACCTGCTCGAGCAACATCAGCTCAGCTTGTGACTCTACATTAAAGCAGCGAATACCTACATCCAGGGCACGCCTCATCTCTTCAGCGGTTTTGCCAACTCCGGAGAAAACGATCTTGTCAGCACTGCCGCCGGCTTTGAGCACTCGCTCCAGTTCACCCAACGAGACAATATCAAAACCAGAACCAAGCTTTGCCAGTATATTTAAAACAGCAAGGTTTGAGTTAGCCTTCACCGCATAACATACGAGATGCGGCTGAGAGCCCAGCGCTGAGTCAAATGCTTTCCAGTGTCTCTCAAATGTCGCCCGCGAATAGACATAACAGGGGGTGCCCCATTCATCGATGTTCGCCGTTATATCGACATCTTCAACCCATAGTCGGCCATCTTTGTAATCAAAAAAATCCATAGATACACTAATTTACTAATTGTTCTCTGTTGTTTTATCGGTGTTTTCATCAGGCAGATATAGATCACCCTGCATGCCACAAGACGATAAGACTAATAACGATATAAAGACCAGGAGTTTCACTGCTTCGAGATAATTTCTTTCATTGTTGTTTGTTGATTATTATTGCAATATTCATCTAACAACGAAACCCATTTTTAGCTGTAGCCTCAAATAAACCTTAAACGCTTCATCGGGAGAACAAATATAGTGTCAGAACTGGACTCTATCATCATAGAAACAGGTGAACAGCCTGATGCAGCCATAATCTGGCTACATGGCCTTGGCGCTGACGGCAATGATTTTGTACCGATCATCGAACAACTACAATTGCCTTCGCATTATGCTATTCGTTTCATGTTTCCAAATGCACCTCTTCGCCCCATCACCATTAACCAGGGTTACCAGATGCCGGGCTGGTATGACATCAGCAGTCTCTCGATCGTTGACCAGGAAGATGAAGCCGGCATCAAAGAATCTTCCGAGATCCTGCGGCAGTTATGCGAGGCTCAGGAAGCAGAGGGTATCGAGTCCAGCCGTATAATCGTCGCTGGCTTCTCACAGGGAGGCGCTATCGCGCTGCATTGTGGTTGCCGCTATCCCCGACCACTCGCAGGAATAATGGCACTATCAACTTATATGCCCCTACCCGACCAGCTAGCTGATGAAATCAGCGAAACCTGCACGGAAACAACGTTATTTATGGCCCATGGACGACAGGATGATGTCGTGGCTTATGAATATGGTAAACAGAGCATGGAGTTACTCGAATCATACAATATCGAGGTCCTCTGGCATGAATACGATATGGGCCATGCCGTTTGCATCGAGGAGATTCAGCATATACGACAATGGCTTATGGATACTCTCTAACGCCTTTTCTTATTATCTCCGCTAAATCATCAAAAATTTAAATATTAAAAACTGTTCGCCTTTAGCCATCACTTTGGCTATATTATCTAAACAGCTTCTAAACACTGTCATTGGGAAAATAAATAGCAGGATTTCGGGACTTACCACCAACTGTTTTAGCTATGGATAATAAAGAATTAAAACTGAGCGTCGATATCGAACCCGCGCAACCCCTCTGGAAGCTGGCTCCGACACGCGATGAAGAGGGCGGACCGGTAAGCGATCTGCTGATGATCATCCCAAAGCTAAAAACAAAACCCGAACAATATATAAAAGACACTCTGGCTAATATCGAGTTTGCACTCAAACAGTTTAGCAATGAAGTCTTATTTGCCAACGTCGATATGAAGCTCAATACACTATGGGTTTCTTTTAAAGCCGTTCCTGGTGTTTATGGTGATATCGTATCTACTTTGAAAATCAATGTACCAGAAGCGGTGCTTGTCGGTGACACCCATTCACGCGTACACAAAGACTGAACAACAAGGGACAAACAATGCCACAAACTGCCATGAATGCATCTGCATTCTCTGAAATGAAAGAAATGATGGGTGATACTTTCAAAGAGGTTTTACGCCTGTGTATAGAAACCCTGCCAGAACAGCTCAGCGCGATAGAAGATGCGATCGAAACCCGGGATGCTGAATCACTGTTTAATATTTCTCACAAGATGAAAAGCTCGAGTGGCAGTATCGGTGCTTTCGGTTTGGCCGAGAAGGCCGAAGTCATCGAACTGATCGGCCGTGATGGCTCGACGCAGGTTCCTGATCAGGCTATTAATGATCTACGCGACGCAACCAGACAGGTTCTTTCTATAATAAATGAAGAGATAAATAAGTCGTAAACTCAATTCAGTGAATTACGATATTCAACCGGAGACTTACCCGTCCATTTTTTAAATGCGCGGGAAAAGGCGCTCTGCTCAGAGAATCCAAGCAAGAAAGCAATGTCACTCATTCGGTTCATCGGGTTTTCTATATATTGTTTAGCGACCATCTCACGAACCCCATCGAGTAAGAACCTGAACGTTGTTTTATGTTCTTTTAAACGACGCTGCATGCTCCGCTCACTGAGGTTTAACTCACTTGCTACCAACCGGTCTGTAACCTGACCATCCGGCAAATTTTCCAGGATTATCGATTGTACCTGTTGCACGATATCGCCTTTTTTTATCTCGACGAGATACCGCATCAGCATCTCATCGTGCATCAGGGCAATCTGTTTATTGCCGGAGGGTAATACCCGGTCTACTTCTGCTCTCGCCAAAGCTAAACTGGTTTGTTCAGCGTCAAATTGCACCCCTGTAAGAAAATAATCCGTAATCTTTTTCGAGCAGGCCGGTTCGGGGTGAGCGAGCTTAACTTCCGTAGGAATCAACTCTTCACCAAAATTGAAGCGGCACATATGCATAATTATGCTGAGCACCAGGTCATGGTGCTGTGGCAGGGTGAAAATCGAATCTTCCAGATCTATACTTATTTTAAATCCTACGGGTGTATCTGCCACATCCAGGTTTAAATCTTCCGTTACGACATGTATGTATCTCACGGCACGACTAAATCCTTGTCGTAAAGTCGAGCTCGCCAGCCAGGCATAACCTAATGCGCCCATATGAGAGGGATGCCAGAACTCTGCCATGTCTATGGCAAAACAGGGGTCTTCTATTATCTCAGCAGCCTGCTCCCAGAGTGCATCCACCTGATTGATGTTTATTCTTGCATTTGGATTTAATAATAGCTCTGGTTTAATACCCGCCTTCTTATATAGTGGTTCCGGGTTTATATCGATACTTTCCAAATACTTCCATAACAGGCTTGTCGCTGGAGCAAAGTGCGTTAAAGACATGATCGTTTCCCAAAAATATATTCTATTATTTTAGAATACGCCTATTATGTTTTACCAGCCAGTTCAGTTTGCGCCCGGGCGATAGCTTTTTTCACCTGTTCCGGCGCGGTACCACCGACATGATCGCGTGATCCTACTGAACCTTCGAGGGTTAACACCTCAAACACATCGGCTTCGATCTTATCTGAAAACTGCTGCAAATCGGCAAGCGTCAACTCACTTAAATCTTTTCCGGTACTGACGCCCATCGCCACGGCTTTACCGACCACCTCGTGTGCGTCACGAAACGGCAGGTTTTTACGGACCAGGTAATCGGCCAGGTCTGTCGCGGTAGAAAAGCCCTGCTTTGCCGCTTTGTACATATTGTCATGTTTACAGATGATAGCCGGCACCATATCTGCAAATGCACGCAGACAGCCCAAAACGGTATCAACGGTATCGAATAACGGCTCTTTGTCTTCCTGGTTATCCTTGTTATATGCCAGGGGCTGCGACTTCATCAGGGTCAACAGGCTGACCAGGTGACCGTTCACACGGCCGGTTTTACCACGAACCAGTTCAGGTACATCGGGATTTTTCTTCTGCGGCATAATTGAGGAGCCCGTGCAGAAACGATCTGGCAGCTCAATAAAATCAAACTGCGCTGAAGACCAGATAACCAGCTCTTCTGACATGCGAGACAGGTGCACCAGCAAAATTGCAGCATCAGCGCAAAATTCGATGGCGAAGTCTCTATCACTGACCGAGTCGAGAGAGTTCTGTGTCGGTGCGCTAAACCCCAGCTCTGTCGCCGTGAACTCTCGGTCGATCGGGTAGCTTGTTCCGGCCAACGCTGCCGCGCCTAGCGGCGACAGATTCATCCGTTGCTGGCAATCCGTGAATCGGGAAGCATCACGGTTTAGCATCTCGAACCAGGCCATGACATGATGACCAAAAGTCACCGGTTGAGCCACCTGCAAATGAGTAAACCCGGGCATTATAGTGTCGGTTTCTCGTTCGGCCACAGCCAATATACCATGCTGTAAACGCAGTATTTCATTATTAATGAACTCAATCTGTTCGCGCAGATACAGGCGTATGTCGGTGGCGACCTGATCATTCCTTGAACGCCCGGTGTGAAGACGTTTGCCCGCATCACCTATCAGATCCGTCAAACGTGCCTCGATGTTCATATGAACATCTTCACGTGCGATCGACCAGTCAAATTTACCTTCGCTTATCTCCTGCTCCACGGTATCAAGCCCGCTCAAGATGGCGGTAAGATCTTCATCGCCAAGTACAGCTATCCTATTCAGCATTTTTGCATGTGCCCTGGAACCGGCGATGTCCTGTTTATACATTCGCTGGTCGAACTGGACAGACGCGGTAAACGCTTCAACGAAAGCATCTGTCTGCTCAGTGAAGCGACCACCCCATGCCGAGTTGGTAGATGTATTCGTGGCCGAATCAAGCGGGTCTTTTTTATCACTCATGATGGTGTTGTAACTCTAGTCTCAAATTATTTTCAGGAAGTATATCAAACCCTGTTTAAGGCTATCTTTTTAACCTTAAATAAAAGCTTTTCTTTGCTTTAAGCTTGCTTTCCATGTGCTCTCGTCTATCTAATGTAAATGACTGAAAACACTGCGAATAATATCGCTAACAATGATAACGGGATAAGCTCGTGTTTGCTACCCAACTTTTGCGAGGTCGGTAACCTGTTTATTGTTGTACTGCTGACTGAAGTACTGGCTATCATCTTTGCCATGGTCGCATCTTCCAGCGGTGAACAATTCTGGGATTACCTGGCCCTGTCTTCATTGTTAATGATATGGATAGCCTTATTAAATGCCGCGGTATTATGCAAGTTTCGTAACTGGTTACACAAGTTTGAACAAAACCGCTGTTTGTTTATCTCTTTTTGCCTGATGATGGGCATCAGCCTGCTGGTTGGCCTCACAGCAAACCAGGCGGGTAATCTATTTTATTTTGAGTATCAGGGTAACTCATCCGATACACTCTTCCTGATACGTATTATGACTATCAGTGCCGTAATATACTTTCTGATATTACGATATTTCTATATCCAGCTACAGTGGAGAAAGAACCTCGCCGCACAGAGCCGTGCTGAAATCCAGGCACTTCAGGCACGGATACGTCCACATTTTCTATTTAATAGTATGAATACTATTGCCAGCCTGGTAACAATATCACCTGAAATCGCTGAAAAGGCCATCGAGGACCTGTCTGACCTGTTCCGGGCCAGCCTGAGCGAACAGAACATGAACCGCCTGGGAGATGAGATCGATCTCACTCAAAGCTATCTCGCCATCGAAGCATTACGGCTGGGTGATCGATTACAGGTAGATTGGCAGGTCGATCAAAAACTGCTGGATATCGAAGTCCCCTCACTGTGTATTCAGCCTTTAGCGGAAAATGCGGTATATCACGGCATTGAACCTATCGCAG
>Ga0316201_10001144_pt1 | contig 17292 bp, 8 predicted proteins | sample CS6wburrow_MG_FD_204516 | JGI IMG/M metagenome (GOLD analysis project Ga0316201, IMG submission 204516) | Coastal sediment microbial communities from Delaware Bay, Delaware, United States - CS-6 worm burrow | ecosystem: Environmental > Aquatic > Marine > Coastal > Sediment | place: USA: Delaware... | reverse complement strand
GCAAAGAAGGAGCATTTAATAAGACAGATGGAAGTTGTTTTAGACAATGAGGAACTACCAACAGATAGTTTTTCTTCTAAAGAATTGCTAAATTCCTGGAACAGTTATATCAAGAAACTTGAAACGCAAGGTAAATTCAACTTGGCTTCTATCCTATCAATAGATACTCCAAAAATTGAAGATACCACAATTCATCTGGAGTATCCAAATACAACCAATAAAGTAGAAATCGAACGGCATCAGTATGAATTACTAGGGTTCATTAGAAAAGAATTAAATAATTTTAAGATCGATCTTTCTATCACTGTTAATGAAGAATTAGAAAAGCAATATGCTTATACACCAAAAGAGAAATACGATAAATTAAAAAAGAAGAATCCGAATCTGGATACTTTAAGAAAAACTTTTGATTTAGATATATAATTATATGTTTATTAGCATTTTAAAAATAATTTATAATGTTAGGTCTTAAGCTTCCTACCGACCCAAGATGGGTCAATATAGTAGAAAAGAATATTGAAGAAATATTGACAGATCATGCATTTTGTGAACAAAAAGCAACGAGTACAGCTATTTCACTAATCGTGAGTTTTCCTGAATATACAGAACTTGTTCAGGAAATGACGTCTTTGGTTAAAGAGGAAATGAGTCATTTTAAAATGGTTCATGATAAAATCCTTGAAAGAGGCTGGACTCTTGGTAGAGATCGAAAAGATGAGTACGTAATTGAATTGTTGAAATTCTTCCCTAAAGGAGGCAGTCGTACCACTCAACTCGTTCACAGATTGTTATATGCCGCATTAATTGAAGCCAGAAGTTGTGAACGATTCAGGCTTTTATCCGAAGAATTAGAAGACAAGGAATTAGCTGAATTTTACAGAAAACTAATGGTGAGCGAGGCCAACCACTATACGATGTTCTTAGGTTTTGCACGAAAATATGGTGACAGAAAAGAAGTGGATAAAAAATGGCAACAGCTGCTTGAATATGAAGCCAAATTAATGAAGAACTTAGGAGACAAAGAATTCATTCATGGATAATTATTGTTTCACTATTTCTCCATTAGACCAAATTCCGGTTTGTTCGGACCCGTCCAGATAGGTATAAGTTCCTAGTCCTTCCATTTCTCCGTACAGCCACTCCCCATTATAATTTTCTCCATTTTTATAAGTGAAACGACCTTTCCCATGACGTAAATTATTTTTATATTCTCCCACGTATCGCTCTCCTGTATCGTAATTCATGACTCCTTGACCATTTCTTTTATTATTTTTCCAATCTCCTTTAAATGTACTTCCATTTTTATAGATCATGACTCCAAATCCTTCTGCCATTCCATCAACAAACTCCCCATTATATACATCTTCGTTTGGCATCACTAATTTACCCTGACCATTTTTTTTGTTATGCTTCCAAAATCCATCATAAATGCTGCCATCTGATTTGTAATACGTGCCTTTTCCCTCCATTTTACCTAACTTCCAGGCACCAAAATAATAATCACCGTTTTTCCATACATACTTTCCCAAACCATTATCACAATCCCCAGATATGCAACCAATTTGTAACTCTGTAGAACTCTCCTTGTCTTCCTGAGAATAAGAAAATAGAGCGGATAGGCTTATCAAAATCACTAATAACTTTTTCATTTTAAAAATAATTTATAAGTAATATACTGCAATTAAAGTGCCAAAATTATACTTCATTACTTGTTATGGTCTTGTAATATATGGATTTAATAATTCCATCGGCCAGCCCTATTTTGGGTACATAAATGTCTTTTGCTCCACTCCATTTCATCGCCGACAAATATATTCTGGTTGCAGGAATTATTACATCTGCCCTATCCTGGTTAAGATCAAGTTCCGTAATTCGTTCTTCGTAAGAGTATGAATTGATCTTGTTATAGAACGTGGAAAGGTAAAAATAAGTCAGTGGCTTTCCCATCTGTTTACCTGACAACTTAAATATTTTATTAATATTTCCTCCTGAACCAATTATATCAATTTTTGAATATCGTTTTACATTTTCTTTTATCCACTTTTCCATTTCTTGCCATATATCGTGGCTAACAATATCCTTTAATAACCTTACTGTCCCTATCTTAAATGATTTGGATGTTACAACACTCCCCTGATGAAATATCGTCAATTCAGTGCTTCCACCTCCTACATCGACATACAAATAATTATTCTCCTCTTTAATATATTGTTTTAAATCTGTTGCAGCAATAATTGCAGCTTCTTCTTCTCCTCCAATAATGTCAATTATAATATTAGATTTTTCCTTGATTAAATCGACTATTTTATTTCCATTTTTAGCCTCACGCATCGCCGAAGTGGCGCATGCTTTATATAAAATCACGTTGTGTGATCTCATTAATAGATTAAAGGCAAGCATGGTATCGATAAGCCTAACTGTATTTCTATTCGTAATGCTTTGATTTAAGAATACATCTTCCCCTAATCTTATAGGGACACGAACCAGGGAATTTTTTTTAAATCTGGTTGGCTTACCTTTCTCCTCTATTATGTTGCTAATTAGTAATCTTACGGCATTAGATCCAACATCTATTGCAGCGTATTTTTTTATTCGTAGCATTAATTGAAGATAGCGATTATAAAAATTTTATGCTACAAATATATTTCAATTTAAGGGAAGAAGTAATCAGATTGGCAATTTAATTAGTATTCTTAATTAGAATGAATAATCCATTCGATTATGCTCAATAACAAAGTTGATTTTAATGCAACCAGATTGTTTTCTTATAGTAATTTTTCGTTTGGAAGAATTATATCTTTTTGGGTTACAAATAGGCCATCTATCTTTTTTAATTTAAGTATTCTGGTTGGATCGCCTTTTTTTGCCATTCTTTTACGACATAATTTGGTTAATAATGGATCTTCGTCGAAAAGGAATGTTCCAATTTCATATTCTTGTTTTGATGGTTCCTTAATTATTGGGAATAACTGTTGCATTTGGTTGTATCGTCTGTCATTTCCTGGTACATAAGTATAGAACGTATAGTGGCCATTGGCATCAGTCTTGACCCAACCTCGATTGTGTACATAACGCACATCATTTTCCTTTCTCAGTTCAAAATCACCATTTTCATCAGCTTGTTCAATGTATAAAATCACATCTTTAGCCGGCGTTATTCCATCGCTTTCATAGATGGTTCCGGAGATCTTAAGCTTATTGCTTTTGGATTCAAAACCTGGAATCGTATCAGTACTACTTAATTCCTGTTTCGTATAATCATAGAATGTGTTATAACCTTTATCAGAAACTTGGGCAAAAACAGATACATTAGTGGCTAGTAAGCAGGCTACAAAAATGTTAAGTGTATAATTTTTCATGATTTATAAGATTTAAGGTTAGACCAAAATTCATACAAAAAAATCGTAATCTGACAAAAATCTTATGAATGCTCAATTTTTACGATAAAGCGTTTTAACTGGTAAAATATATCGATAAAATACATACAAATTATTAGCAAAAAGTTGTCCTTAGAACCTGGAAAACAAAAAAATAAAGAAGAATATCAAGGACAAAGTTATGCCAAATTCATATTTTTTATTAAAAAACAAAACCTTTTAAAAAATGACCTTTACCATACTTAAATAGAAGTAAATTAAAAAGATTAATTTAAAACAGCAGTACTTGGATCGATCAATTGTATCGATCTATTTCTAAATTTTTACATGAATTTAGATGTTATAAAATCCATAAATAGCAGTACAGCATTTCGTCGATAAAATATGAGTTTCATCAATAAAAAATGCATTTTGTCTAATATTTTTGCATTTTATGGATAAAAAAGTTTTAAAAAAACATTGATATTTTTAATAAATTGTATAGATTTGCTGAATATAGCCCTTAAATAATGATATAATGAAATCAAAATCTACTATAATCAGCGTCATTTTATTTCTAACAATAAGCTTCTGCTTTGCACAGAAAGAAGAGGCCATTAAAGTCGTAAAGAAAAAGAAAAATGCTCCAATAACTATGATTACGGGTAAGGTATACATAACCAAGTACCACACCTACGACGAGTTAAATAAGATGTCTAAAGGAGATTTACTTGCATTGTATAGTGAGCGAATTGAAGTTATTGTAAATATTTTACCAAATATTGCGTTTGCAACGAAACCAACTGTAACTATGGCCTCTTTGGGAATTCCGGAAACTAAGGATAATAAAAAAGCATTAGAAGCCAATCAGGAAGCCTCCCAAGAATATTTTGACAGCACCGTAGAATTTCAAAGAAAGATCTTACCTTATTCAGATACGAGCAACTTGATAGCTGCCATTTTGTTTTATGAAGAAACATTAAAATCGTTACACACGTATAATGAGTTTAAATCCGATTAAAATTTAATTTCCAAAAACCATAAATTCAAGTCCTGCGTAGAATTTTCAGGACTTTTTTTGTTTAACTATTTTGTGCTTTTATTTTAAGTAAAAATACCCCATTTGAGAGTGAAATTAAGCATAATAAAATTAATTGTACGAATTTATATACATAATATTACCGTTTATCGATATAATTTGCGTTTAACAAGTATTAATTCTATTTTAGTGCTATAAAAATGGTGCCCCACGCCTATACTAAACTTAGCCCAAATGAAAAAAAATACTCATTTAGCACTTCTTACCTTTTTAATTATATCTGGTAATATATTTGCACAACAAGAAAAAGGAATTATTGGATTCGATAACTGGTTAAATCCATGGACAGAATTTAAACCAAACAAAGCCGATTATGGTCAACCAACTGAAATACTCAGCGGGGATATTACCAAGGATACAAAATTATACAAAAAAAGTATCTACTTGCTTCTTGGTGATGTCTTTGTGAGCGATAGTACAACACTTACAATTGAACCTGGTACGGTGATCATGGGTGATGCCAAAACAAAAGGTTCTTTAACTATTAGTAAAGGATCTAAAATAATAGCACAAGGAATCTCTACGGACCCTATTATTTTTACATCAAGCAATAGTATTAAAAAGCCAGGGGATTGGGGAGGAATCTTTATTCTTGGTGAGGCTCCCATTAACAAGTTTGATGGTGAGGCTTCATTAAATTACGGTTTGTTGCCATCCGCTGCAAAACATATCACCTATGGCGGGGATAATCCTTATAGCTACTCAGGTGTTTTTAGTTATGTAAGAATCGAATATGCGGGTAAAAGGACAAAAAAATATGGATATTTTAACGGCCTAACTTTAGCTGGCGTCGGAGAACTGACCAAGATTGACAATATCATGGTAAGCTATTGCGAAGGTAATTCTTTTAATATTCTAGGCGGAAATGTGAATTTAGATAAATTGGTTTCCTACAGATCTAAAATTCATGATTTTGAGTTTAATTATGGTGTACAGAGCAGATTATCCAATTCTTTAGCCATAAGATCCCCGTATTTTTCTGGTTCCAAGGCATCAAAATGCTTGAATATACTTGCTTATGAACTTCAGGAAGAAGCAGACTTTTCAAAATTACAAACTTCTGTGACTGCAGAAAACTTAACCTTGGTAAATGTTAGTGATGACCTGAGTTATCATATAAAAGTTGGCTTAGTTAACGAAGCCATCTATATTGGAGAGCACACTACATTTTCAATTAATAAAAGTGTGATCTCCGGATTTAACCCAGCCGTAATCATTGATGACAATATTAAATTGAATACTGAAAATTTAGAAAAGATCAAATTCACAAGAACCTATTTCAACAACTGTAATGGAAATATATTTAGAAAAGGCTTTTCTAATAACGATGATCTGGAAAACTGGTATGGAAGTAGGGCTTTTGATAATGTTTACTCTAAAGGTCCGGATTATGAAACATTCATTGATTCCGGTAGTGCAAGGAATCCGGATTATAGATTAAGGATCAATAAGATCTATGCAACGAATGATTAGGACGAATAGTTTTCCTGCTTATTGAATGATATAAAACTCATATTAAAAAAACAGCGTATAGTATAAAAAACTACAATCAAACCCCAATGTACAAGATCAAAATTGCATGCAAACTTTATTTCGGAATTTGTTTTTTGGTTCTTGGTATTCAAGAACAAGCTAAGGCCCAAATTGTTATATCTACTCCTAATTTAGGTTTTAGTCAAGCGTGTGCAAATGAATCTTTTAATACTTACAGTACAACTTTTACCTTTTCTCCGGAATCAAACTTAAACACATCAAACCAGTTTACTATTGAGTTATCTGATGCTAATGGAGATTTTTCAGAAGCTACAGTATTATTTACATCCAATCCAGGTTCTGTAAGCACATCGCCGGCAACACTGAATTTTTCTTTACCAGCTGAAACCGCCGGAGAGAATTATAGAATTCGGATTAAAAGTAGTTCTCCTGAAGCCACAAGTTCTAACTCTGCGGTTTTTGCAGCATACTATAAATTACAGGACACACCATTTACAATTAATAATTTGGTTGCTACAGGTGCATATTGTTCTGGTGGAAGTTACTTGTTAGCCATTGATAATCCAGGTACAGGTTCTAATGATTCTCCACTAAACTATCCTTCACTTACCTTTAATTGGTTCAAAGAGACCGGACCAACTACAGCAGTGTTTGTAGCTGAAAGTCCAACTCTTTCGATTAGCGAAGAAGGAACCTATTTTGCAGAAACTAATTATGGGACTTGTACATCAGATTCATTTTCAAACCGTGTGACAATCAGTGAGGTGACTTCCGGTGAAGCTCAAGCCGGTATATCGTCAAGTTTAGGCAATCCTTTTTGTCCAAGTCAAGGTTCGACAACATTAAGTACGATAGGAGCAAATGGCTATCAGTGGTTTAAAGATGGTATACCAATTGCAGGTGCTACAGATCAGATGTATCAAGCAATTGAAACCGGCACATATGCGGTTCAGGTGGATTTGGGTGCTTGTGCTGCTTCAGGCTTTATAGAGCTTGAAAGCGAACTCTTTGATGCCGATATCAATATATCAGAATTCAATACTATTGAAGAAGGAGGCTCTATACCAGTAATTGTAACATCAACGGCAATTAGTCCAGTTTTTGAATGGTATTTAAATGATACCCTAATAGCTGATGCCACAGAAGATAATTACGAAGTCACACAAATGGGCAGTTATAAAATTGTGGTAACTGAAACCGGAACCACGAGCTGTAATGGTTCAAGGGAATTTTTGTTTGAAGTTAATGAGTCTTTTCCAGACGTTGCTGAAATACCAAATATAATAAGTCCAAATGGAGACGGCATCAATGATAGTTGGATAATTCCAACAAACTACGTTAGTGGTACCAATACTAAGGTTATGATCATGAATAATTATGGTAAGGTAGTACTGCAAACCAATAATTATCTTAATAATTGGCCAGAGAATGATCTGAATTTAACAAGCATCAATCAGGTTTTTTATTATGTGATACAAACGACGAATAATGAAACCAGAAAGGGTTCAATAACAGTAATCAAATAATATGAAGACACAACTATTGTTTTTACTATTATGTTTCTGTGCAACTCAGATTTTCTACTCTCAAGATGAGGATGGGGTGGTTTCATTGAGCCTTCCCGTAAGAAATTCGTTAACATTTAATCGTTACGCCATTAATCCAGCCTTTAGTTTTGTAAGAGAGCAGAATAAATATATTAGCATTTACAATAGACGCGAATGGGTACAATTTGATGATGCACCACTTACCTATTTAGCCAGTTATAATGGAAGGTTTGCAGAAAATATAGGTGCAGGAATCGGTTTATTTCAGCAAAACTATGGTGTTCTATCAACTTTTGGAGCTGTTTTGAACTTCGCTTATAATGCCAGATTAACAAGAGAAAATAATCTTACGTTCGGACTTAATATTGGTGCCTATAAAAGTGGCATTAATACAAGTAAGGTCGTTACGAATTTTGATGATCCTTCTTTACAAAATGTTCCTGAAAACTTTTTGCTGACCATCAATCCTGGAATCAATTTTGGATTGGAAAGCCTTGATTTTGGAGTATCGATTAACAATTTAGTGGTTTACAATTTTAATTCATCTACAATACTTGATGATAATCCCGAACAAGGTGTTCAAGCACATATGATGTATACAGGATACATGAATAACAGAGGATTTTTTGATGAAAGTAAATTCTCAGGGCTTATAAGATCGGAGTTCAAAAAAGACGAAACTATTGTTTCTGCTCTGGCAATGCTTACTGTTCCCAAAGGTATTTGGGCACAAGTAGGTTATAACACATTGTATGGCATATCTGCCGGTATTGGACTTAACATGACGCCTCAAATTGCCATAGAATACAATATTGAAAAAGGTACTGGTGCCTTTACAAATTTTGATAATGCATATTCACATGAAGTGACATTTGCTTACAGATTTAAGAATAACGAAACTTATGATTACAGCAGCGGTGATGAGGTGAGCGGACTTATTTCAACGAGTACTAAAAGCAGAGCATCTAAGTCAAAAATATCAAAATCCCAGGCACAAGCCAACCGCCAAAAGGCAGCTGAAAGAAAAGCTCAAGCCAAACTACTTGCAGAACAAAAAGCTAAGGCAGAAGCAGAAGCTAAACTATTAACAGAACAAAAAGCTAAGGAAGAGGCAGAAGCTCAGGCCAAACTACTTGCAGAACAAAAAGCCAGAGAAGAAGCACAAGCCCAGGCCAAATTAGTAGCAGAACAAAAAGCCAGGGAAGAAGCAGAAACTCAGGCCAAATTAGTAGCAGAACAAAAAGCTAAGGAAGAAGCACAAGCTCAGGCCAAATTATTAGCAGAACAAAAAGCCAGGGAAGAAGCAGAGGCTCAGGCCAAATTATTGGAAGATCAAAAAGCCATGGAAGAATTGAAAGCTCAGGCCGAAATATTGGCTAAGCAAGAAGCAGAAGCAGAAGCTAAATTTTTAGCTGAGCAGAAAGCTAAAGAAGAAGCGGAGACTCAAGCCAAACTAATGGCAGAACAGAAGACTAAGGAGGAACTGTTAACTAATCCTAAGGATGAACTTGGAAAGGCTATGTATGCATTAACTCAGCAGGCAGAAACTTCTAAAGCAAGGCAAGACGAATTATTTAAGAATATCGATGCCATGGTGGCAGTTAAAAATCAGGATCTAAAAGATTTAAAAGAGGAAAACGATCTGAGTGAACAAGGAATCGTTACACAACCTAAACCTTTTAAAAATACGACTACTGAAAATAACAAATTACAGGCCATGATATCGGATTTAGAACGTGTTATTAAATCTCGTAATCAGGAAATTGAAGAAATTAAATTATTACTTGAAGAAAATTATAACCCGGGTACTATACACCTTGATGAAGTCAGTCTATTCTACAGTAAAAAGGTTGAACGTTTAACAGCAGAACAAATAGATGCCTCGCAGGCTAAATTAAAATTAGAAGCGAAATTAGAAGATATTCAAGTAGCTACTGAATTTGAACGAAATAGAAGAATCAAACGTGCAGGCTTTGACAATGAAGAAGATAGATATTCTAAAGACAGGACGGTGCTTCAAAACATAAAAAGAACAACGCCAATAAGCAAACAACCATTTAAAGCTGAGGATTTCGATTTTGGAGAAGAACAAAGTAGTAACATCCAGATCCTTAAAAATATAGATAATATAGATAATGGTTATTACTTAATAATTGCAGTGCACAGTGATGTTGATAAACGAAATGAATTTGTTACTAAAGTTGTGGCTTCTGGTCGCTCCGATGTTGACTTTTTCTATGATGTTAAAACGAGTAAATACTACATTTACTATGATAAGTTCGATAGTATTAACGCGGCTAATGAAGCATTAAAATTTAAAGGAAATAGACCTTATAATATAAACATGTCCCTCGTGAAAATAGAAAATTAAAAAACCAAAGCTTAATTTCTTTTCAGAATCGCCCGCAAGTTGAAACGGAATTGAAAAAAAGAAGCACCATGAAAAGACCTACATTTTCAAAAATTGCCGTCACAAGTTTACTTATATTCTTGGGGGTTCAGTTATATGCCCAGAATTATGTGCCATTTACGCCTCGATTCAATCAGGATCTAAAAGGTGATATCATACTTATAGGTAATAATATTCTCGGGCCAGACAACAATGCATTTAACGATAATACGGTATATAACCACAATGTCAATATGCAGTATATTGATATTGACGGAGACCCAACTACATTCAGTTCTACAAGTGCAGACCTGGATATTCCAAACCCGGAATGCTACAGGATAATACATGCAAGCTTGTATTGGGGAGCAGTAAGTCCCGGAAATGAATCGATAACCGATGTTAAATTTAAAGGGCCAGTCGGTGGGTATAATGACATTCAGGGTACCATAATTTTTGATGCTAATGGAACTACTATAGATGGAGGAGATAGCTTTTCTTATGCTTGTTATGCAGATGTAACAGATATAGTCACGAATCTAGGAACAGATCTGGGAACCTATACTGTGGCTAATGTGTCTTCAGCAGAAGGAGAAACAGCCAACGATAATCCCTATAATGGCACGGGACATTCAGCTGGATGGTCTTTATTTGTTGTATTCGAAGATCCTACGTTGCCTGGTAAATCAATTACGAGTTTTGACGGCTTCAGTGCAATAAGTGTTCCCGGTGGTAATCCGAACCTGGACATACCGATTTCCGGATTCAGAACAGTTCCTGCACCTGCTCCGGTGAGAGCGAATTTTGCATTTGCAACATTGGAAGGCGATAGCCCGATCTTAGGGGATCGCTTGAGACTAAATGGAGTAAGTCTTTCCACAGTAGATCGTCCTGAAACTAACTTTTTTAATAGTTCGGTGACCCAATTGGACGCAACACCTGTCAACGACAGAGTTCCAAATAGTACCAATACCTTAGGTTTTGATACCGGAGTCATGGCCATACCAAATCCGGGTAATTCCGTAATAGCCAATGATGCCACTTCGGCAACTGTTAGATTGGAAACCAGTGGCGACACCTATTTTCAGTACTTCTTTGCTTTTGCAGTTGATATCATAGAACCAAATATTGTGCTTACAAAAACAGTAGAAGACGATGCCGGGAATGATATTGGCGGACAAACAGTTGGATTGGCAACACCATTAAATTATATAATTGGTTTTCAAAATACAGGTAATGACCATGCCACAAATTTACAAATACGCGATATCCTTCCTATAAATATTGTATATAACCATCCCACAGACCTGGTACTGCCAGCCGGAGTTACCGTAGCCAGTTATAATCCAACAACAAGAGAACTTATTTTTGATGTTGATGATTCCCTGGTTGAAGAGAATGATCCGGTTTACGAAATACGTATTGAGGTAGAAACAGTCGAAACCTGTCAGCATCTGGCTGATTCGTGTTCAAATATAATTCAGAATCAAGCATTCGCAACATACAATGGATATTATAACCCTACATTTGAAATTACAGATGATCCAAGTGTCAATAGCAATACAGGATGTTTATTATCCCCCCAGGCTACAAACTTTTTAGCCGATCTCGATGATTGTGTCTTTTCTGAGGAAGTTATATTATGCGGATCCAGTGTAGATCTTACAGCCGCCAATGGCTATGTGTCCTATTCATGGTCTACGAGCCCAACGGGTACGCCAGTAATAGGCTCCACGCAAACCCTTACAGTAACACAAGCAGGAACCTACTATGTATTCAATACGGCAGCTGCACCTTGTCGATCGACTGTACAGGAATACATCGTCGATCTTTATGGAGTTAACATAGAAAACCCTGTAATTCCTTATGCCGATGAGGTAGTTACCTGCCCTAACGACGGTAAATTACTACCAAACATATTCTTTTGTGGTGCAAATGAATCCAGAAACATTCAAACTAATTTAACGGGAACAACTTCTATTATTTGGGAAAAATTGGATGAGTCCAGTTGTTCTGCGGTCGCTAATGAAGATTGCGCTAACGAAGACGCAACATGTTCATGGGATCAGGTTGGCACCGGTCCGGATTTCCTGGTTAGTGAAGCCGGTCAATACAGATTAACAATTAACTATACAGGTGGATGCTTCGTACAATTCTATTTTAATGTTTACACGAATTTATTAAACCCAACTGCAACCGCAACCGATATTATTTGCCAAACACCTGGTTCGATCACAGTTAATGATGTGCCATCCGGATACGAATACAGCATAGATGGTGTAAACTACCAGGCGAGTAATATATTTACTGTAACTGCACCAGGTAATTATACTATTTACACGAGGCAAGTAGGTATTCCTACGAATCCATGTATTTTTACGATACCGGATGTTCAGATAAATGAAAGGGACTTTAGCGGTTCATCTACCGTCATACAGCCGCTTTGTCATGGTGATAAAGGAACTATTCAGATTGCAGCGAATGATGCGGATCCTCAATATACATATACATTATATGAAGGCCCAACATTCGTTAACTCTGCAGGACCGATTATTGACAATACTTATACGTTTGCCAATTTAAACCCAGGGATGTATACGGCTTCTATAGAAACCGAAAATGGATGTTTATATTCTGAAGACATTACTATAACCGAGCCTCCATTGCTAACAGTGACCGCTGCAGTAACTACACCTCTAACTTGTACAGATGGTGAAATTACTATATACGCTGAAGGCGGAACACCTCCTTATTTCTATTTTATTAATGGATCTTCAGATTTTCAGACGGTTCCTGAAATAGTTGTAACAACTGCCGGTATTTATGATATTCTTGTTATAGATTCTAATAATTGTAGTGCAAGTACAACAATTACGGTTGATGCCCTTCCCGAACCTGATTTTAATATTACCACAACCGATATTGATTGTTTTGGTTTTGCAGACGGCACCATAAGCATTAATGTAACCAATACTAACGGATATAGTTTAGAATACAGTATCGATGGTGGTACGACTTTCAATAATTCCAATGTGTTTGCAGGTCTTTCTGAAGGGAACTACGATGTGGTTGTTCAATACTCCCTTGGAGCTACGGTATGTGATACCGTTCCACAAAATGTAACCATCACAGCTGCTCCTCCTATAACTGGAACTGCGACTTTAACTGCACCTTTTACCTGTACGACTGATGGTACCATTACCGTCACAGGGGTTTCAGGAGGTGATGCACCTTATCTATATAGTATAGATGGTGTTAACTACCAATCTAACAATACATTTACCGGATTAACAGCCGGAACTTATACCTTAACGATACAAGATGCAAGTGGATGTGGATTAATTACAAATAGCATTACTGTAGTTGCACTAGATCCTCCAACAGATCTAATCATTGATAACTCACCAGTAACCTGTCCTTCGAATACAGCGACAGTTACTATAACCGGAGTAACAGGAGGTACAGGAGTTTTGGAATATCAAATTGCTGCTCCTACTGCAAGTGTCACTCCATATCAAGCATCAAATGTTTTTCCTGGATTAGAACCTGGCACATATATTTTCCAGGTACGGGATGAAAATGATTGTTTATACCGGGAAGCTTATGCTATTGATCCTATAACCATGCCTACAATTTCTGTGGTTCTATCCGAAGCATTGAATTGTACAGCGAGTCCGGACGCTGTGATCAGTGGAACAATTACTGGAAATCCACCATATACCTATGCGGTTTCCTTAAATGGAGGGGCCTATTCGAACCTTGGTGCGACCGGAACTACATTTACGTATTCTACTCCTAACTCAGGAACCTATCAGTTTGAAGTAACGGATGCCAATGGTTGTACAGCCGAATCAAGCCCAATAATAGTAGACCCTCTTTCATTACCTGACATTAGTGCTGTGTTACAAACACAGCCTATTTTGTGTAATGGTGATTCGAATGCTGCTATTGATATTACAATTGATCCATCATCAGGAACACCTCCTTTTACGATCAATGTTTTTAACGATACAACAGGAGTCGATTATGGTACACAGACCTCCGGATTGCCAACAGGCACTTATACAATTACAGTAACTGATGCGAATTCCTGTACAGATACTGAAACAATTATTATAAATGAACCTGATCCTATCGTTGTGGATTATAGCACCGTTGATATGGTATGCACCATTACGGGTGTATCACAGGGATCTATAACAATAAACTCTGTAATCGGTGGAACTGCGCCGTATACATACTATGTGACAGGAACCAATGGCTATTCGAATTCAGAATTTAACGCTACAGGATCAGCTTCAACAAGCTTTGACACCCTGGATTTCGGATTGTACGAAATTAATGTGATCGATGCCAATGGCTGTTCTGTTTTAATACAGGATGTTATCATTGCCTCTCCTCCATCCGATTTAGATATTACAGTCACTTCTACAGTCGACTGTCTTTCCGGTGGTGAAGCGGTTGTAAGTGTTGGTTCCAGCTTGCCTAGTGCAGGGCCGTTCTTCTTCAGTATTTATCAAGGACCAATTTCAGTATATCCAAATCCTCTGGGATCCTGGTTACCGGAAGATACTCCGGGAAGTCAAGATGCAACGTTTACTGGCTTAATACCAGGCGTTACCTACACATTCATTGTTTATGACGCCTCAACAGATTGCCAGTATTACGAACCGGCAACAACCCCAATACCAACAAATTCAACCTTAGCGGTCAGTGCCTTAGGATCTGATAATATTACTTGTACAGGTAGTGCCGATGGTGACGTTTCCTTTACAGTCAACAGTATCTATGGTATTGCAGTAAACGTGGATTATGAAATATTCGATTCATTAACACTGGCCTCAACAGGAATAAGCGGTTCAGGGTCAATTCCTGCAGGAGGTTCAATTACTGTTTCAGATTTGGGACCTCTGCCATTCGGTACTTATTTTGTCTCGATTAGTGAAACTTCCGGTCCAAATACAGGCTGTGGTGTAGTCACTGCTCCTTTCAACATTACTGAATCTGAAGTTTTATTAAACTTAGCGGTGAATGTAGATCAAAATTCAAATTGTAATGTAAACTCAGGAGTTATAAACGCCATCGGACAAGATGGTACGGCTCCATATCTATACCAGATTACAACAACACCTGCTGCTCCTCTTGCCACAGATGCTTCCTGGGCATCAGCCAGTTCTTTTAATGTAGATGCCGGTAATTATTATGTGCATGTTATGGACAGTTATAATTGTATCGTATCGAGTCCGGTTGTTGTCGTACCACCAGATCCATCACCTGTGATATCAGCAGTTTTAAGCGATCAGTGTACTGCCGAAGGCGATTTTGAAATTGATGTGACATTGGATTCTGCTGGAATTGCACCATACAGTTATAGTATAGATGGAGGTGCGCTTCAAAATCTGACAGCTCCTTTTACGATTTCGAATTTATTTTCAGGAACACATACCATTGAGATCCGAGATGCCAACGGATGCGGAAATTCAGTATCGGTTGATATATTAACACCACTGGAAATAACACCGGATATAACGACATTACCTACCTGTAACGACGATGATGGTGAATTAACCATTAATGTCGCCGGAGGTTCCGGGACTTTCACCTACAGCATAAATCCGAATCCGGCATCCATAACCCTCGCTGGAAACGTATTTTCAGGTGTTCCTTCTGGAATTTACACCATAACCATAACAGATACATTAACAACCTGTACAAATGAGGTAACTGTTTCGTTGCAGGAAGCTATCCCTCCTACTTTCACCACGACGCCTACTTCGGTAATCTGTTTTGGTGATACGAGTTCGTTTGAAATAGATGTCTCCGGATATTCAGGTGCTTACACCTATGAAGTCTTTGATAGCCTAGGAACTTCTGTAACTGGCGTTGTTAATGCCAATACATCGACAAACCCAGTAACTGTTGCAGGAATGTCAGCAGGAAGTTTCACAGTTACCATAACAGAGACAGAAGCTCCATTCTGTTCTGCAACAGAAAGTGTGATCATTTCATCTCCTGCGGAAGCCTTAACACTTATCGCAACAGAAACCTCTAATGTAACTTGTGACAATAGTCAGGGAACCATTACTGCCATTGCCGAAGGCGGCTGGGGCACTTACGAATATGAACTAACAGGTGATGCCACAGTACCGTATTCATCTAACGGTACATATGCGGACTTATCTGCCGGAAATTATACTGTTAATGTCAGAGATGCCAAAGGCTGTATTGCTTCGACAAATGTGTCTTTGGTAGAACCACCACCTATTGATGCGACATTTACACCAAATACAACATTGTTAGACTGTTTTGGAGATCAAAATGGGTCCATAACAATTACCAATATAACCGGAGGCCAGGGTACAGATTATGTATATACGCTAAATACCATTTTGCCTACGCCAAGTACATCCGGACCACAAGCATCCAATGTATTCAGTGATCTGGGAGCAGGAACCTATTCTGTTACAATTACCGATGGTTATGGTTGTATTTTAACTTCAGCTGATATAGTAATTGGAGAACGAACGCCAATCATAGCAGATTTGGTCAAGGCTACATCGCAAAGCTGTTTAACAGAATCAACGCTTACTTTAAGTGCTAACGGTGGAACAGGAACTTATGATTACAGCGATACCAGTTCATTTACAAGCATTTTAGGATCATTTGCAACATCCACAACATTTTCTGTTCCTGTCGGAACCTATGAATATTTTGTGAGAGATGCCAATGGTTGTATCGCTGAAGTTTCCAATGAAATTACCATTGATCCGCTACCGGATCTGACGATCGGTTTAGAATCACAAAACCCAACAATTAATTGTACGGGCGATAATTCAGGATCAATTGTAGCGACTGCACAAGGCGGTTTAGGAAATTATGTGTATACCTTACAGGATACTGCAGGCAATGCAATTCCGGCAACACAAAATAGTCCTGGAGTATTCACCGAGTTAGTTGCAGGAACTTATGTGGTACATGTGGTAAGTGATGACTGTATTGAAACAACGGCACCAATTACCATTACTGAGCCAAGTGCGCCTTTAGATGTTGATTATACGGTACGTAATGTAATATGTAGTGGTGAGAACAACGGTTCGTTAGAGATTTTCGCGACAGGCGGAACCGGAATTATAAAGTATGCCATTTCACCACAACTGAATCAATTCTTTGAAACCAATTTATTCGAAAACTTAGCATCTGGTGATTATGATGTAATCGTTCAGGATGAATTAGGCTGCTATATCACATTTACTATCACTATTACTGATCCAGCACCTGTGATGCTCACTATTGTTCCAGATTCAATTTTTGAAGAAACCTGTGAAGGTGATGCCAATGGTGAATTCAGTATCGATATTTCCGGTGGAACCTTACCATATAGCGTGAGTTTAGATAGTTATGATGGTC
>Ga0316201_10001143_pt1 | contig 17293 bp, 20 predicted proteins | sample CS6wburrow_MG_FD_204516 | JGI IMG/M metagenome (GOLD analysis project Ga0316201, IMG submission 204516) | Coastal sediment microbial communities from Delaware Bay, Delaware, United States - CS-6 worm burrow | ecosystem: Environmental > Aquatic > Marine > Coastal > Sediment | place: USA... | reverse complement strand
AACAGGATTGGCAATATCGGCTTTTACACACTGTTTGCTGTATCCATTACCTTGTCCGTTCAGCTCATTGGCGTGTACCTGGTGTTTACCAGTTTAATTGTGCCGGCCTTAGCAGTGGCAAAATATCCAGCAAAACCCGCATTGCTGCTTGCCGCCATAATTGGTATCACGGGTTACTTTAGCGGCCTGATTGTTTCTGCCTTGTTTGATCTGCCAAGTGGTGCGGTGATTGTCTGGTGCCTGGCGATTTCTGCATTAGTCATTCCGGTGCTATTATCAAAATTATTTGTCACCAACGACTGATCATTTACGGGAAAAAAGATAAGACGATATGTGTGGTATATGTGGTGAAATAAGGTTTGATGATTCTGCGCCAGATCGGAACGTGATAGAGCGCATGAAAGACAAGCTGCAAAAACGTGGACCGGATGCAGAAGGTAGTTACACGAGTCGCGCCATTGCGCTTGGGCATCGTCGCTTATCGATTATTGATCTCTCGGAAAAAGCGGCGCAACCGATGACCGATCAGCCGGCAGGCGTCGCGCTGGTCTTCAACGGCACGATTTATAATTATCCAGAGCTGCGTAAAGAGTTACAGGGTTTAGGCCACAGCTTTAAATCCACCGGTGATACAGAGGTTATCCTGCGCTCGTATATCGAGTGGGGTGAAGCATGCGTGCCACGGCTGCAAGGCATGTTTGCTTTTGCACTCTGGGATGAAAACAAACAAATCCTGTTGTTAGCACGCGATCGCGTTGGCATCAAACCACTGTATTTTTCGCAGACGCCGGAACGTTTATTGTTTGCTTCAAACACACAGGCACTCATCCATGCCGATGACAAGATTGATGTGTCTATTGATGCTACCGCTTTGCATCATTTATTCAGCTTGCATGCGGTCGTGCCTGCGCCCAGAACCGTATTAAACGGCATCAGGAAAGTTAAGCCGGCGCATTACATGATCATTCATGCGGATGCTAAAAACAAAGGCAGGGTAGAGGAAAAGCGTTACTGGGCTTTGACTGCAAAACGTCCAGATAAGGCAATGACAGAACAGGACTGGATCAAGGCGATACATGATGAATTAAAACGTGCTGTTGAAAAACGCGTAAAAATCGCCGATGTCCCCGTGGGCGTATTGTTATCCGGTGGTATTGATTCCAGTTTGCTGGTGGGCCTGTTAAGTGAGGCCGGTGTCAAAGGTTTAAAAACCTTCTCGGTAGGTTTTGAAGATGCGCCAGAGGAAAAAGGGCACGAATTCGAATATTCTGATGCCGTTGCGCAAAAGTTTGAGACAGACCATCACCAGTTAATGGTACCGAATAACCAGGTGTTACCCCGATTGCCGGAAGCGTTTTCTAATATGTCAGAGCCGATGTTTGCGCAGGATGCGGTCGCGTTTTATTTGCTCTCGGAAGCGGTTTCCAAGCAGGTGAAGGTTGTACAAAGTGGCCAGGGTGCGGATGAAGTGTTTGGTGGATATTTCTGGTATCCGCGAATGCACCATTCCATCACACCGGGCATTAAACGCTTTTCTTCGGAGTATTTTGATCGAGATCATGACGAGTATTCGGAAACCGTCGATAAACGCTTCCATGTTAATGATGTGACTTCAGAATTAATGCAGGACTTGCTTGATGAAGTGGAAGCAGACGAGTATCTTGACCGTGTACTGGCGGTTGATGTGACCACATTGATTGTTGATGACCCGGTTAAACGCGTCGATAACATGACCATGGCATGGGGACTGGAAGCGCGAGTGCCTTTTCTGGATACCCAGCTGATTGAACTGGCGGCAACCATGCCGCCTGAAATGAAACTACCCAATGGTGGCAAACATGTGTTAAAAGAAATGTCGCGCGGCTTTTTACCGGACAGCGTGGTGAATCGGAGCAAGGCGTATTTCCCGATGCCAGCATTAAAATATGTCCGTGGTCCGTTTCTGGATTTCATGAAACAAATCTTATTGAGCGATAATGCGAAACAGCGTGCTTTATATAATCCGGCCTACGTCGAAAAATTATTAAGTAAACCGGAAGATTATTTAACACGACTGCAGGGCAGTAAGTTGTGGCATCTGGCGGCACTGGAATTGTGGTTGCAACAGAATATTGATAAACATTAGTAATGTTTTCGAGTGAGTCTTGCTAAGTTTGAAATGACAATTCTCTACAATATCATTGGCAGGTGGCATGATAAATTATCAAAGCCATGTGTTGATTTAAACAATATGGGTTCTATAAAAGATTCGAGATGAATTGCTTGAAATCATGTGATTTAACCCCATATTCGATTTAGCCCAGTATTCGTTGGGGTTAATTGTGAGCTACACAGGGTATAATTCCCCATGTTTTTATTGAAGGTAGGTATTTGAAATGGCTGATGTTTTACAAAGAATTGATGAGCAGGTTAAAGGCAACGCGGTAATGATTTACATGAAAGGTACACCGCAATTTCCACAATGTGGTTTTTCTGGCCGTACGGTTGAAGCCTTGAAGCAGGTAGGTAAAGAGTTTGCGTATTGTAATGTACTGGCAGATCCGGAGATTTTTCAGAACTTGCCACGTTATGCGGACTGGCCAACATTCCCACAAGTTTATGTGAACGGCGAGTTAATAGGTGGCTGTGATATCACATTAGAAATGTTTGAAAATGGCGATTTGCAAAAAATGATTGATGAAGCAAGCGCTGCTTAATTTTTCATTAGCGATCCATAAAAAAGCCACTCTAACTGAGTGGCTTTTTTATTTCCGATGAAATATCAGTAAATTTGTTATTAACAGCACCCTGGTGGGTATAAACTCCACATGGTAATAACCGGAGTCTTTTTTTATGCTTGCAGTGACATTGGATGCAGGGATTATGTGTGGTCGATAATCAGTAGGCAATGCTTAATGATGCATCAAGACGTGCCTGATCCAGTTTGTGATTGGCCGATCGAATCATTTCTTCAGTCGATATGATGGCTTCATCACCACGATAGTAATGAACCCCGATACAGCCTGTGATTGGCAGATTGCCGACCGTGGTTTTATAAGGTCGGTTATTAATCATGGAAAGTATGCGTGCAACAGAAGAGGGTTTGTAATCTTTGACATTTGTATGATGCATGATGATGCCAAAAATGTTGTTATCCATTCTGGCTACGACATCAGTCGGTCTGACTGCACGACGTAAGCGTCGGTGCTGACTGACCAGTATTTCATTCGTGATGAACTCACCCTGGGATTCAGTAATGTCATCCAGATCACGTAATTCAATCATTACCAGGCAAACGCCACCACGGCGGGTGGACGCTTCCAGTAAATGTGCTTTCAGATTTTTGATTAAAAACAGATGGTTGCCTGCGCCAGTGAGCTCGTCGACCAGGGCCATTTTTTCCAGATTCTGGATGGTTTGGTGTAACTGCCGTGAGGTTTCAAGTAAGTCGTTTTGCAGAGCGGCAACACGCGCAGCGGCATTAACTCGAGCCGCTAACTCCTGAGGGTTGGGCGGTTTGCATAAATAGTCATCAACCCCATGATCAAAGGCTTTAACCAGGTACTCAACACCGTCATGTGCCGTAAACAGGATAATGGCGGTATAATTGCCTTTTTCTTCATCGCGCTGTCGAATAAGTTGCGTGAGTTCCAGGCCATCCATCTCCGGCATCGTCCAGTCCGCCAGTACAACATCGGCTGGTTTCTGGTTAATCATTGCGAGTGCTTCAGTTGCGCTATCAGCCATGCGGACACCATTGTAACCAGCTTTTTTTAAGGCGGTTTTTACGACGATGCGGCTAAATTGTAAATCGTCGACGATGATTATTGAGAGGTCTTTATTGCTCATGAATACTGTTGTGCCATCCCATGGTGGTCGATCTGTGGTGGTTGTTTATCTAATAAAATTCTGATTAAGATAACTATAGCTAACATTTTACAGTATGTCCTTATTTTTAATTTATGACCGTGTCTTTACATGAATTAATTGTTTGTTTTCAATCCGTTGTATCACTCCATACCGGGCCAGATGTTTCTGCCCATCGATTGGCGATGATACAGAACAGTTCAGCGGTTTGACTTGCATCGTACAACGCGGAATGAGCTTCATTACTATCCCAGGTTAGTCCGGCCGCCTGCGCCGCCCGCGATAAAACAGTTTGGCCATATGCTAGCCCCCCTAAACTGACCGTATCAAAAGTACTGAACGGGTGAAACGGATTGCGCGAGATTTTATTTCGCTCAGCGGCAGCAAAAATAAAATTGTGGTCCAGTGTTGTATTATGGCCAATCATAATAGCGCGCTTGCATTTATGTTGTTTCATCTCTTTCTGGATAAAACGAAACAAATCGCGTACCCCGGCTTCCTCTTCCACGGCGGCGGCAATCCGAAAAGGGTGATGCGGGTCGATACCATTAACCTCCATTGACGCTGGATCCATATTTGCGCCCTTAAAAGGATTGATGTGGCAGTGAAAACTATTGTTTGTCTCCATTTTGCCGTTTTCATCAATTTTTAAAGTGACGGCGCCTATTTCCAGCAAGGCATCCTTTTTTTCGTCAAAACCACCCGTTTCAACATCGACAACCACCGGGTAAAAGCCGCGAAATCGCCTGGCCATTAATTTCAATGTATTTTCGTTCATGATGGCTCTAATTGTGGTTTTCAGCGAGTTTCCAGTGCAGTGTTTGACCGGCTAAAAAGGGGACTAATTTGTCTTTTCCTAAGGGGTATTCATCAGGGATTTGCCAATCCTGCTTAACCAGTGTGATGGATTTGCTGTTACGTGGTAGTCCATAATAATCAGGGCCGTTAAAACTGGCAAAAGCTTCAAGTTTGTCCAGCACGTTTTGCTGTTCAAAAATTGTGGCATAGATTTCGATAGCGGCATGCGCAGAAAAAATGCCGGCACAACCACAGGCACTTTCTTTTGCCTGCCTGCTGTGAGGTGCGCTGTCCGTGCCTAAAAAGAACTTATGGCTGCCTGAACGAATGACGTCCAATAACGCTTTTTGGTGAACGTCGCGTTTTAACACGGGCAAGCAGTAATTATGTGGCCGTAGCCCACCCTGAAACATGGCGTTGCGGTTGAATAATAAATGCTGTGGCGTAATGGTTGCAGCGACGTGATCGTCAGACTGCAATACAAAGTCAGCCGCATCTTTTGTCGTAATGTGTTCGAAAACTACTTTTAGTTCAGGAAAACGCTGGATCAATGGTTGTAATACTTCGTCGATAAAAACACGTTCGCGATCAAAGACATCAACCTGCGGGCGGGTTACTTCACCATGGACTAAAAGCGGCAGGCCGGCTTTTTGCATTTCCTCCAGCGTCGCATCACAGTGGCGGATATCGGTGACACCGGCATCGGAATTCGTTGTGGCGCCGGCAGGATAAAGTTTCACGCCTTTAATAAAGCAGCTCTTACGTGCCGCGATAATTTCCGCAGGTGCGGTATTATCTGTGAGATAAAGCGTCATTAACGGTTCGAAATCTGTACCATCGACAACTGCCAGGATTCGATCGAGGTATTCCACTGCCTGTACCACCGTTGTCACCGGCGGGCTCAAATTAGGCATGACGATGGCGCGTGCAAACTGTTTTGCAGTAAATGGCGCGAGACTGTTCAAGGCTTCACCATCACGCAGATGTAAGTGCCAGTCGTCAGGTTGAGTGATTGTTATGTGAGTTTTTGTCATAATAGTCTTATATCCTATATTATGCCCTATGTTGAGATGCCTGACCTTCAAAAATTACTGGCTTTGCTGATTTTAAAATCGGCGCCACAAGATTTACCCTATTCGCCTAAATTTATTGCACAGTTAGCGGTCGTTTATATTTTATCGGGAATTGCTGTGTTGCAAACGACAGTCAATCCCGATGATATTTATGCCGGGATATTATTGGGGCTGCTGGTACAGTATGTCTTTACATATTCTGTATTGCTGGCTTTAGACAAGCGTGCGCGATTTGTACAAACTTTTAGTGCAATATTAGGCGTTAGTATTTTATTTAATTTATTGTCGTGGCCGCTATTTGCCTTACTTGCGAATGAAACCACAGGTGACTCATTGAAAGCATCAATGTCGTTACTGTTTTTATTAATAATGAGCTGGGAAGTGCTGGTAAAAGCACATATATTCAGGCATGCGTTAGAAATGAAAATGGTTAGTGCTTTAGCGTTATCTTTTTCACTGTTTTTTATTACGGTAGCATTATCACAATTATTATTTCCAGTAGAAGCCGCCGCTTAAATCGGTTGGCGTAAGAGGCAAAATAAAGTTGAAAATCCATATATTAGGTATTTGCGGTACATTTATGGGCGGCGTTGCTTTGCTCGCTAAACAGGCAGGGCACGAAGTCAGTGGTGCGGATAGCAATGTTTACCCGCCCATGAGCACGCAGCTGGAGGAGCAGGGTATCAGCTTGTGTGAAGGCTATTCTGCTGATGATATCCCTGAGGATGTCGATGAAGTTGTTATTGGCAATGCCATGTCACGCGGTAATCCTGCGGTTGAATATGTATTAAATAAAAGCATTCGTTATTCATCTGGTCCGGAATGGTTAGCGAAAAACGTATTGAGTCAGCGCTGGGTGTTAGCGGTGGCCGGTACCCATGGTAAAACGACAACGTCCAGCATGCTTGCCTGGATGTTGCAGTATGCTGGATTGAATCCGGGGTTTTTGATTGGCGGCATCCCGGCAAATTTTGGTCTGTCGTCACGCTTTGGCGCGGCGCCTTTTTTTGTGGTAGAAGCCGATGAATACGATACTGCGTTTTTTGATAAACGTTCCAAATTTGTGCACTATCATCCGAGAACGGCGGTATTAAATAATCTTGAGTTTGATCATGCAGATATTTTTGATGATTTGGATGCCATAAAAAAACAGTTTCATCATTTTATCCGTACCATCCCCGGCGATGGTCTGATTGTGAAAAATGGTGATGATGAAAATATACATGATGTCATCAAGTTAGGTTGTTGGTCTGAGACTGCCGCTTTTCATAAAACACACAATCCGGACCATAATGCTGATGACTGGTCTCTTGGCGACACCAGCGATGATGGTAAACAATTTGATGTTTTGTTAGATGGAAAAAAAGTTGCTCGTGTTGAATGGTCATTACATGGTTTGCATAATCGAATGAATGCGCTGGCAGCCATGGCCGCAGCGCAACATGCAGGTGTACCGGTAGAGCTTTCCTGCGAAGCGCTAAAAGAATTTAAAGGCATAAAACGGCGCCTTGAAGTGAAAGGGGTAGTGAATGAAATCACGGTTTACGATGATTTTGCGCATCATCCCACTGCGATTGAAGAGACATTAAGCGCGATGAATGAGGTTAAGGGGTCAGGTAAAGTGTTTGCAGTATTAGAGCCACGTTCAAATACCATGCGGATGGGTGTGCATAAAGCCAGCCTGAGTGATTCCTTACAAAAAGCCGATGAAATATGTCTGTATCAACCCGAAGGTATGGGCTGGAATATCGATGATTTGACAGCACAGTCAGCAACTCCGGCAACGGTTTTTTCGAGTACGGATGGCATCATCAAGCATTTGCTTTCACAGGCATCAGCTGGCGACCATATTTTGATTATGAGTAATGGTGGTTTTGAAGCCATTCATCAACGCTTGCTTGATGCATTGCAAGGCAGATAACGTCGAATAGTGAATAATGAACAGTGAACGCAAACAAATTATTTCTTTAGCCATTACCGGTGCATCGGGTGTGCAATATGGCTTTCGATTGCTAGAAATACTACTGCAGACTAACCACACTGTTTATTTGATGGTGAGTAAAGCCGCGCAGGTTGTTATCGGCATGGAGACTGATATTGCCCTGCCAGGGCGATGTAAGGAAATGCAGGCATTCCTCACCGAAAAATATGGCTGTAAAGTATCTGCTAATGGAGAGCCGCAGCTACGTGTTTTTGGCGAAGATGAATGGACGGCGCCAACCGCCAGTGGTGGTGGTCTGGTCGATGCCATGGTGGTCTGCCCCTGTTCGATGGGCGCCTTATCTGCGATAGCAACGGGCGCAAGTAATAACTTGATCGAACGCTCTGCGGATGTGATGTTGAAGGAGCGTCGAAAGTTAATCCTTGTTCCCAGGGAAACGCCGTATTCTGATATTCATCTTGAAAATATGCTGAAACTTTCGCGTATGGACGCAGTGATATTATGTGCAAATCCGGGTTTTTATAATAAGGCAGAAACCATAAATGATTTAATTGATTTCGTTGTCGCCAAGATTTTAGATCAGTTAAATGTCAAACATCAGTTACAGCCTCGCTGGGGCGAATAGTTGCCTGTTATTTTCGATGCATAAATTCTGGCAGATAAAAACACTCGATCAGATGAGTCGTGATGAATGGGAGTCATTATGTGATGGCTGTGGACTGTGTTGCCTGGTAAAAATTGAGGATGAAGACAGTGGCGAGGTTTTTAATACCTCGGTAAGTTGCCGTTTACTGGACATTGAAAGCTGTCGCTGCAGTGATTATAAAAACCGTTTGACCAAAGCGTCAATGTGCACGCAGTTAACCCTGACTAACCTTTCGCAGATGGACTGGTTGCCTGACAGCTGTGCTTATAAACGAATAGCTGCAGGGCATTCTTTACCTGAATGGCACCCACTGATAACAAAAAATATAGATTCAGTGCATGAAGCCGGGGTGTCGGTGAAATGGTTTGCGCAATCAGAAGAGTATATTCATCCTGAGCAGTTGTTTAGCAGAATCATTGAATTTCCTGTGAAAGCTTCGCATGAAAAATAAAGCCGTTTCCAAATTAACCAATAGACATCAAAAGCTTTCGCATTCTGAAATGATGAAAGTGGTTTCGCATGTGCAGCGTGATACTAAAGACTGGGTGTTGAATACGCTGATGGTTGAAGGCTGTGAAGTGCCGTTTAAATATAAACGAAAAAAAATGTATAAAAATATTAAAGGACAGCGTGTTAATCTGACATATTATCCGGCAACAGAGTCAGTCGCAGGAATAGAGATGGAAATCATGAAAGTCGTGAGAATAAAAATTGCGTAGCTTAAAAGACATAACCACAGAGGCGAAGAAGGCACAGAGTTTTTTTATTAGTCCATTTTAGATGCTGGAATTAACGTTGTGTTTTCTCTATACCTCCGTGGTGAATTGTTTGTAGCATTAAAATAACGCGCAATAAAAAAAGCCACTGGAAATAAATCCAGTGGCTTTTTTGTAGCAAAAGATACTTTTAGGTTATGCGCCAGTATCGATGTGCCCGGGCCTATGCACTAGTGACGTCCACAGCCTGAAGTCCTTTTTCACCTTCGGCAACAGAGAAGATAACCGGTTGGCCTTCACCTAGTGAACGGTGACCTTTGCCCTGGATCGAACGGAAATGGACAAAAACATCTTCACCGTTTTCACGGGTGATAAAACCAAAACCTTTGGCCGCATTAAACCATTTAACCGTGCCTCGCTCTTGATCACCACTGATGACAACATCGCTATGGCCTGATTTTTTTGATGTGGTTTTAACAGCAATCAATGCAGCAACAAAAATGCTTATAAAAGAGATTGCCCATACTTTTGCATAATTGGCCGTTATCAATAGTGCGAAACTTTCGCCAATACTTGTGTTTGTAGCGTGTGTTTGAATGCTTGCGACTGAAGCGATGACAGAAATAATAAGGCTTATTATAAATATTTTTACAAATGACATTTAGTAACTCCAAATAAAAATGTGTAAATATCGGAAATAATTCAGCAGGTGCTGCGCTATGAATTAATCAGAGGTTCCTTATTTCCGAGGTTTTTCTATGGCTCATCAATAAGAAATAAAAGTGATGAGAGTGGTTATTATAACCGAGCTGCTTTGCAGCGAGTAGGTGTGGGCGCAGGTTTTTTTACTGTCAATGATAAAAATCAGTTATTTATCGTTTTTACTGGCAGCAATGCGCGCCATGATGGTTTCAATGGATTCATCGCCGGGCAGCTGGATGTGAAAACCATGCTTATTTAGATTATTCATTACCGTGCCTACATCTTCCCTGGCTAGCCTGGTATCGCTGGTTATCTCCAGCTCCATGGCGAATTCGACAATGCCGAGGGTGTTAAATATCGCCCTGGGCACATTATCAAAGACATCTTCTTCTGCCAGATAAATATACAGATCCGGTTTGCTGCTGCAGCGGTATATAAAACTTTGCATAAGAATAAGGCGATGAATTTAGAGTGTTGCTAATACTTTTTCTGCGATTTCGATGGTTTTTTGCAAGTCATCCATGGTATGTGCGGCAGAGACAAAACCTGCTTCGTAGGCAGAGGGCGCCATGTAAATGCCCTCGTCCAGCATGCCATGGAAGAACTTTTTGAACTGATCAATATTACATTGTGTCGCCTGTTCGAAGCTGCTGACCTGTTGATCGCTGAAAAACAGGCCGAACATGCCACCAACACGATTACAGGTCATGGCGATTCCCGCAGTCTGGGCAGCATCGAGAATACCGTTGGTGAGGTATTCAACTTTTTCAGATAGCTCATCATAAAACAGCGGCGCTGAAATTAACTCTAGCGTTTTCAGGCCAGCGGTCATGGCAATTGGATTACCGGATAAAGTGCCCGCCTGATATACCGGGCCTAATGGTGCGATATGTTCCATAATTTCACGTTTACCACCAAACGCACCCACTGGCATGCCGCCGCCAATAACTTTCCCTAAGGTGGTTAGGTCAGGGGTAATATCATAGTGAGCTTGCGCGCCACCTAATGCGACACGAAAGCCGGTCATCACTTCATCGAATATCAGCACGATACTATGTTCAGTGCAGGTTTCGCGAATGCCCTGCAGAAAACCTTCAAGCGGTGGAATGCAGTTCATGTTGCCGGCAACGGGTTCGATAATGACACAGGCGATCGTGTCAGCGATTTCTGCAACGGCGGTATTGAAAGCGTCAAGGTCGTTGTAAGGTAAAGTAATGGTATGTTCTGCCAATGATGCTGGCACACCGGGTGAGCTGGGCGTGCCCAATGTTAATGCGCCGGAGCCGGCTTTCACCAGCAGTGAGTCGGCATGACCGTGATAACAACCTTCGAATTTAATCAGCTTGTCGCGCCCGGTATAACCACGCGCCAGCCGGATGGCACTCATGGTGGCTTCAGTGCCGGAGCTCACCATGCGCACCAGTTCGATGGATGGCACCAGTTCACATACCCGGTCGGCCATGGTGGTTTCAATAACCGTCGGTGCGCCAAAACTGAGGCCGTTATCTGCGGCAGTTTTTACTGCAGCGATGACTTCCGGGTGGGTATGGCCAAGAATCATCGGCCCCCAGGAGCCAACATAATCGATATATTGTTTATCATCTTCACCGTAAATATAGGCACCTTGCGCACGTTTAATAAAAACCGGGTCGCCACCGACACCTTTGAAAGCGCGTACCGGTGAATTAACCCCGCCGGGGATATGTTTTTGCGCAGCTTGAAATTGATCTACCATAACTATGCTTCGTTTGATGTTTGCCAGGATGGCAGGGATTTTACAATAAATCGCTGTGAGATACGCCGTCAATATTTGCAGGTTATGAGTCCATTTGGTAAAAGTGTAATATGTGTAGTTTGTTGATGGACACACTAAAACGGAGACAACACGTATGCTTGATTACTTCGCCCTGTTTTTATTGTTTTTTGTTGTTATTGTACTTTTCTACGGCATTATCGCTATTCATGATATTCCTTACGAAATAGCCAGGCACCGCAACCATCCGCATCAGGATGCCATACACGTCACGGGTTGGATCAGTTTGCTTACGCTGCATGTTCTCTGGCCGTTTTTGTGGATATGGGCGACGTTATACAGAGCGGATCGAGGCTGGGGGTTCTCCGATGGCAAGGCTGCAACTGATCATGTGAAACAGCTCGAAAGCGAAGTCACTGAACTCAAACAGCGGTTAGATGCGCTAGAAAACAACAAGTAGCAGGGAGCATCATAATGGATTTATTACTTATTCTTACCTATGCCGCGATCTGCATTGTTATCTTCAAGGTGTTCAAGATTCCACTGAACAAGTGGTCTGTGCCGACAGCCATACTGGGCGGTGTTTTTCTGATTGGTTCTCTGATCTTCGTGATGAACTACAATCACCCGTATTCGGAAATCAGCCGTGAATATTTTGTTACCACGCCAGTTGTCCCGGCGGTTACTGGTAAGGTTATTGAGGTGCCGGTCAGCGGAAATACAAAACTTGAAGCGGGTGATGTATTGTTTCGTATCGACCCGGTACCATTTGAGAACAAGGTGAGCTCAATTAAAGCGCAACTGGTGTCGGCGAAAGAAGACCTGAAACGCGCCAAACAATTGTTACGTAAGAAAGTCGGTTCACAACGTGACGTCGACCTGGCCACCGCAAAGTTCGATGACCTGACAGCACAGCTGGCCACCGCTGCTTTCAACCTGGAGCAGACCGTGGTGCGTGCACCAACCAGTGGTTATGTTACCCAGGTTGCCCTGAGACCGGGAATGATGGCCGCGCAGCTGCCACTACGACCGGTCATGGTATTTGTGCATGATGAAGGCAATTATTACATTGGCTGGTTTCGTCAGAACAGCATGTTACGCCTGACTGAGGGCAATGAAGCGGAGGTCGCTTTTGACGGTATTCCGGGTAAGGTTTTCTCGGGTAAGGTCAAAATGGTGTTTCCGGCCATCGCAGAAGGTCAGGTACAGCCCACCGGTAATTTAATTGATCCGAGGCAGGCAAGGTTTCCGGGTCGAATTCCAGTACTGATTGACATTACTGACCCCAGCTACGAGCAGTATGAAGACCGTGTGCCGGGAGGCGCTTACGCACAAACAGCGATTTATTCAGAGCACGTTCATCACGTCGCAATTATGCGCAAAGTATTGTTACGTATGTCGTCGTGGATGAACTATTTGTTCCCGTTTCACTAACAGCGAAAGAGTGCTAGTTAAAATACTGGCTTAGGTTTTGTGCCGTGTGTTTAATGTCGTGAGCAGAAAAAAGACTGCTGATAACCGCCGCCATATCAGCGCCCTGTTTTACAACTTGCGGAATATTTTTATCGGTAATGCCACCGATAGTGCATACCGGGATAGATAGCTGTTGTTTGGCTGCTGCAATGATATCCAGGCCGGCAACAACCGCATTGGGTTTGGTCGATGATGAGAATATCGCGCCAAAGGCGACATAATTTGCCCGATTTTTTTCTGCTTCAAGGGCCAGTCTTAACTCGTTATAACAGGACACGCCAATGATGGCTTTGTCACCGAGCAATTGCCTTGCCCGGGTTAATGAGGCGTCATTTTTGCCGAGGTGTACACCGTCGGCAGCAACGGCTTTGGCAAGTTCGATATCATCATTAATGATACTGGTTGCCTGATATTGTTGGCAAAGCGTACGCAGAATAGTGGCTTGCTGGAATCTTTTTTGTTGATCATTGGATTTGTCGCGGTACTGGATGATCTTTGCACCACCCTGTAAAGCCGATTCAATGGCCTGGCTGAATTGTTGCCGGTTTATCAGCTGATCATCGGTTATGGCGTAGAGTCCCTTCAACCTGTTAGCGGCTGCCTGCGTGGATGTCACTTTTTATCCCAGAAGAAACGGTTAGGGTGGTATTGCCCCATGCCGATACGGTTGGCATGAACCAGTGTTTTGTGGGTGTACTCCAGTGCTTGTCTGACCGCACCGAGGATGTCCTGCCCGAGAGCAATGTTTGCCGCAACGCTAGATGCCAGGGTGCAGCCGGAACCATGGTATTTATGGGGCAGACGTTCATTATGGAAAGTTTCCAGTTCGCGATGATTGCAAAACAACGTGTGTACGACATCCGGGGTTTTTCCATGTGTGCCGGTGAGTAATATGTATTCAACGTCTGTTTCTAATAAACCCATGGCCGCCGCCGTTGGTGTGTCTGAGCCCGGCGCCAAAGCATGCACTTCAAAAATATTCGGGGTTAGAATTTTGGTCACCGGCAACAGTAAAGTGCGCACCGTATCGACCAGGTCATCGGTGCTTAAAGCGCCAGCTGTTTCGGTGCTGAATACCGGGTCATATATCACTGGAATATCGGGGTAATCGGTAATGATTGAATGGATCGCCATGGCAATTTCAGCGCTGCCAACCATGCCGATTTTTATCGCACTTACCGGCATATCTTCCAACACAGCTCGGGCCTGTTCAATGATCAGGTCGGAAGGCATGGGCGCAAAAGAGATGACATCAACCGTATCTTGTACAGTGGCAGCAGTAATAATAGGTGCAGCAACGCAGCCGTGACTGCTGATTGCTTCAATGTCAGCCTGGATGCCTGCACCACCGGTAGGGTCAATACCGGAAAAGCATAATACAACAGGAGGATTTGTTATTGTCATGGTTCTTGCACCGCACTGATTACTATGTTTTATACATGGGATTTAATTCAAAGCTATTCTAACGCAATCGAGACTGTGTAGAATAGCCACATTATAAAATGTTAGCAAATGAGGAAAATATGTCTTATAAAGTTTTAACCTGCATCGTATGTGGTTATGTATATGATGAAAGAGTCGGCGATGAAGAACATGGTATCGCACCGGGTACACGCTGGGAAGATGTACCGGATGACTGGGAATGCCCGGATTGTGGCGCCGGCAAATCCGAGTTTGAGATGGTCGAGGCTTAAAATAAAAATCCGAGCAAGATAAAAAGGCTGTCATTATTGGCGGCCTTTTTTATGCCTGACAATATCCCTGAAAATTAATAAGATCGGTATACGATGATGAAAAAACCACTGGCACTTTTTTTAGATAAGGCATCGCTCTATCCTGATGATCTTGATTTTTCATTAATCAATGATGTCGCCAGCTGGCAATGGTTTGATAATGTGAATGTCAGTGATATTCAGCATTGTCTTGCGGATGCGAAAGTTATCGTGACTAATAAAGTTTTGATCAACAGGGAGGTCCTCGAGAAAAGTGAGCAGTTAAAATTAATCTGTGTTGCGGCTACCGGAGTTAATAATGTTGATATCGAAGCAGCAAGACAGAAGAATGTAAAAGTTTGTAATGTCCGCGCTTATGCAACCTCGTCTGTAGCGCAGCATGTTTTTTCTCTTATGTTGTCACTCAATAGAAAATTATTTTCTTATCAAGAGTCGGCTGTCAATGGTCAGTGGTCACAGAGTGACTTTTTTTGTTATTTTGGTGAACCGATAAGTGATCTTGAGGGAAAAACTTTAGGTATTATCGGTTTCGGCGAACTCGGCCAGGCGGTGGCAAAGATTGCGAAATGTTTTGGTATGGAGGTGCAAATAGCAAAAAGAGATGAGGCAGATTCACGTCATGGACGTGTCGATTTAAGCGCCTTGTTGTCAGCATCCGATGTGGTGTCATTGCATTGTCCGTTAACTGAAAATAACTATCACCTGATCAGTGACCAGGAGCTCGCTGTGATGAAGCCCGAGGCGATACTTATTAATACGGCACGTGGTGGCCTGATTGATGAAACGGCGCTGTTGCATGCACTGAAAAATAATCAAATAGCTGCGGCTGCACTGGATGTACTGGAAGAAGAGCCGCCTTCAGTTAATCATGCGCTGCTCAATTATCAGTCAGATAAATTAATTATCACGCCACACATGGCCTGGGCAAGTCGTGAATCGAGGCAGCGATTAATCAATGAAGTAGCGAAAAATATTCAGGCGTATCTGCAAGGGCAGCCGAGGAATATGGTTTAGGAAGAGGTTTATAAAAAAAGGTTTTATTTAACCGCGGAGACGCTGAGGCGCAGAGAGAATATTTTTTTATGTTGGCGCACCGCAGCGTCTCCGCGGTTCAAAAATAGCATTGTTATATTTGTTTTTAGAAAAAATGAATAGTTATTCACCCATAATGGTGACTACTATATTGCGTTTATATGAAGCTGTGCGGTGCTCCCAGAGAAAGACGCCTTGCCAGATCCCTAAATCGCATTTGCCTTTGTGTATTGGAATAGATAAAGAGCTTTGCGTTAATATCGTTCGAATATGCGCGGCCATATCATCCGGACCTTCAGTATTGTGTTTGTAAGCACTGTCACCGTCTTTAACCAGTTTTGCCATGTAAACATTCAGGTCTTCGCGAACGGTTTTGTCGGCGTTTTCACATAGTATTAGCGAAGCGCTGGTGTGTTGAATGAATATGTGGCAGATACCGAGTTTAATCCCGGATTTTTCAACGGTCTCAGTAATCTGTTGTGTAATATTGTAAGTGCCACGTCCTGTTGTGGAAAATCGTAATTTCTGTTGGTGCAGCATCGAGTTATTTCCTGGTGTGTTGAGCTCGGCAGGTCTGAAAAATTCTAGTTAAGTCTAGTTCAAATTGTTAGAGATACTTCTGTATTTTAAAAAATCAATAATCTTTACTTAAGTATTATGGTAGCTGGTGAAAGGCTATTTCTCAGGGGTCAAACAAAAATTAAAGTTCAGCGCTAGCTGTTGCATTAGTTCAAACCAGGCATTTTTATCATTTTTGATTGTCAGACCCAGCGGGTCCAGCGCTACTGCTTTTACAGAAGTCTTTCGGGTCAGTGAATCGATGATGGCTGGTTTTGGCGCCTGGTAGACCAGGCACTGGACTTTATTTCTTTCTATGCTGTTTTTGATTTGGCGTAGGTGTTTTAAGCTGGTGCCTGTTTCATCATCGAAGTTTATTGAATCAACATAATTTAGCCCGTTTTCATTTTCAAAATACTGAAATGCATCGTGAAAAGTAATGAAAGGTTGGTTGCTGGTTTTCAGGGTGGTCGTAATAAATTCTTCGGTTTGTTTGATTTTTCCCAGTAATTGCTGAAGGTTGATTTTGTATTGTTCTTCGTTTTTTGGGTCCAGTGAAATTAATCGCTCGCTAACCTGTTGACTAATCGCTACCGCATTATGTGTGGATAACCAGATATGCGGATCAATCTTGTGAAGGTCCACACTGCTGGCATTGGAAGTCGAGTGCTCGTCGTGGTGTGAATGCTTTTTTCGTTTATTGAGTAATTTCAGGTTATTCGCCTGCATAACTGCAACAACCACTGAATTTTTCTGCTGTTGGATGATTTTGCTTAAAAACGATTCCATTTGTGGACCAATCCATACAATCATTCTGGCGTTTGCCAGTAAACGTCGCTCAGAAGGTTTCATATTGTAATGATGCGGGGATTGCATCTGTTTCAACAGTAAGACCGGGGAATCAATGCCGTCAGTTAAGTGAGCAACCAGTGAGTAGAGTGGTTTTATTGTGACCACAATCGGTCCTGTATGTTTTGCCTGGTTTATTAATGTCGCTGCCGTATCCGTCGCCTGAGTACTG
>Ga0316201_10001142_pt1 | contig 17301 bp, 17 predicted proteins | sample CS6wburrow_MG_FD_204516 | JGI IMG/M metagenome (GOLD analysis project Ga0316201, IMG submission 204516) | Coastal sediment microbial communities from Delaware Bay, Delaware, United States - CS-6 worm burrow | ecosystem: Environmental > Aquatic > Marine > Coastal > Sediment | place: USA... | reverse complement strand
TCTGCTGGCGCAGAGGGGGGGGGTGGTACGATTGAAAGTGCGATGACACTTATTAACGCCCTTCGCTCTACCGCGCCACAAAGTCAGGTGGATGATTCTGTGCGTGGTAAGAATATCGACGAGCAAGTCTAATAACTTCTATTTTTCCTTTATCTTTCTGTCATTTTCGCTAAAACGTCATTACGCATAATGATCGTTTACAAAAGGACGTGCCGAAATGACTGCTATAATTGATATCCATGCCCGCCAAATTCTTGATAGTCGTGGGAATCCCACTGTTGAGGTTGATGTAACGCTCGAGACGGGTGCTATGGGTCGTGCAGCTGTGCCGTCTGGGGCCTCGACCGGTGTTCATGAAGCTGTAGAGTTGCGTGATGGTGATAGGGGCGCTTATGGCGGCAAGGGTGTGATGAAGGCGGTTGGTCATGTGAACGCCGAGATTATGGAAGAGCTGATTGGTTTGGATGCGGAAGATCAAATGTATATCGACCGCATGATGATTGCGCTTGATGGAACCGAAAATAAAGGGCGTTTGGGTGCGAATGCGATTTTAGGGGTTTCACTGGCGGTAGCCAAGGCGATGGCGGTGGAACTGGATATGCCGCTCTATCGTTATATTGGCGGAAGCTATGCGCATCAATTGCCGACGCCGATGATGAATATCATTAATGGCGGTGAGCACGCGGATAACCCTGTTGATATTCAGGAGTTCATGGTTATGCCAGTTTCAGCACCGGATTTTACCAATGGCTTGCGTATGGGTGCAGAAATATTTCATGCTTTGAAAAAGGAGCTTTCTGGCGCTGGTTATAATACCAATGTCGGTGATGAAGGTGGCTTTGCGCCAGCCGTTAAGTCTTCGGAAGAGGCGTTGAGCTTTATCATGAAATCTATTGAAGCGGCGGGCTATAAACCAAAAGAAGATGTTGTCATTGCTTTGGATTCTGCTTCTACGGAATTCTTTAAGGATGGAAAGTATAATCTGGCCGGTGAAGGAAAGGTTCTTTCATCCGAGCAGATGGTCCGCTACTATGAAGATCTTTGTGAGCGGTATCCGATTGTCTCGATTGAGGATGGTTTGGCTGAGGACGACTGGGTAGGCTGGGCAGAGCTGACGGCGGCCTTGGGTGATCGTATTCAGCTAGTCGGTGATGATTTGTATGTTACCAATGCCAAGCGCGTAAAGCGTGGTATTGAGGAAAAATCAGGGAATGCGGTTCTCGTGAAGGTGAATCAAATTGGTACGCTGAGCGAAACGCTGGAGACGATAGAGATGGCGAAAAAGGCCGGATTTGGCATTATTCTTTCACACCGCTCAGGGGAGACGGAAGATTCAACAATTGCCGATCTGGCTGTGGCCACCAATGCCGGGCAGATCAAAACGGGCTCCCTATCACGTTCGGACCGGATTGCGAAATACAACCAGCTCCTTCGCATTGAAGAGCAGCTTGGTGATTTGGCTTCTTATGCCGGGAACAGTTTTTTCAGGGCTCCTCTAAAATAGACATTTTTTTTGTAACGGGTTTATAATGCCCGCTATGTCTATCAAACCTACGCCGCTTATTGCGCGTTATTATTTATTGGCTGCGGCGCTATTGTTAGCGCTGCCGTCGCTCATGAACATGTATGCTGGGCACACCGGGAAGCTTTTGGTGTCGAGCGTTAAGGCGGAGCTTGACCCGTATTTTGGGCGTACTGTGGTCTATCTTTTTTATCATAGTGGTTGGGGTGCGAGGGGGCTTATTCTCACAAGACCTTTTTCAGCAGAGCAAGCGCAAGAGGTTTTTGGTAATCTGGCTCATGATATTGACCCGTATTTTGGTGGTCCTGTTGCGCTTTCAGAGCATTACGTCGTGGAGATGAAGGCCTCTGCTGAGGGACAGAAAATGCGAGAGCCGTTACGTGTGACGCCGTTGGAGGTGTTTAGAGAGAACAACCCTGGCCAGTGGGATGTTATTCTTTCTGGTAAGGATGAGGGGCGGTTTCGTATTTTTGCAGGATATTCCGGGTGGGGGACCTTTCAGTTGGAAAGTGAAATGCGCCGAGGCGTATGGGGTGTTTTGGATTATGATCCAATGCTTTATGAAGCGCAGCCGGAGAAGATTTGGCCTATGGCAATTGATAGGCTTTTGAAGCGTACCGATAAGGATCGCGGTGGCGCATAAAAAATGCACGAAAAAAAGTGAATCAAATGAGTCGTTTAGGTTGTTTGTTCTCCTTACGTTCACATTAAGCCATTGACTCAATTGAATTTTTTATGTTGACCCGGTGGGGCTAATATGATTCGATGCCCCTATGAATAGATTTGTCAACACCAGTTTTTTAATCCGCAGGAATATTCTCGTGCTTATGGGGATAAGTCTCAGTGTGTATTTTAGTTATCACACGCTTTCTGGCCAGCGCAGCTACTCTTATTTGCAGTCTTTGGAATTGAGAGTGAAGCAGGAGCGTTTTGCTTTTGGTGCTGTTCAGGAAAAGAGGGCCGGGTTAGAGGATCGTGTGAAAATGATGCGACCCGGATCGATTCATCCTGATTTACTTGAGGAGCGCGTTCGTCTTGTTTTGGGGTATAAGCACCCTGAAGAGCTGGTGGTTTTTAGCAATTAAATTACCGCTTTTTGCTTTTTTCTATTTTATCCTTTCATAACAACGTGTTGCAGTGCACAAAATTTAGTTTTCGCTAGTCATGGCACTATAAATCGTGTAGCACTTACATGTTTAGCAATAAGCTTGTGTGTGACGTATATCAGGAGGTCCTAGCTCGTGGCTGCATCGAAGAAGAAATCAAATCAGAAAAAAAACTCCGCTGCCCGATCCAACGCTTTGCCTGCGCTTGATGATTTAAAAGCGCTATATCGTGAAATGCTTATTATCCGCCGTTTTGAGGAAAAGGCGGGGCAGCTTTATGGTATGGGTTTAATCGGTGGATTTTGTCATTTGTATATCGGGCAGGAAGCCGTTGTGACGGGGATTTCTTCAGTGCAGGAGCCTCAGGATACGGTTGTAACTTCTTATAGAGATCATGCGCATATGTTGGCGTGTGGAATGGACCCTAAAGGTATCATGGCTGAGTTGACAGGCCGCAGGGATGGGTATTCCCGGGGTAAGGGGGGCTCTATGCATATGTTCAGCCTTGAGAAGAATTTCTTTGGCGGGCATGGCATTGTCGGGGCAGGGACATCCATAGGCGCGGGGCTTGGTTTTGCGCATAAATATAAGGAAGATGGAGGCGTTGCTGTGGCTTATATGGGCGATGGCGCATCCAATCAGGGCCAGGTTGCGGAATGCTATAACATGGCGGCGCTTTGGGAATTGCCTGTCCTGTTCGTGATTGAGAATAACCAGTATGGTATGGGGACCAGTGTTTCGCGCTCGTCTGCGGGGCAGCTTTATCGACGCGGTGAAGGGTACGGCATTCCCGGTGAGCAGGTGGATGGTATGGATGTTCTGGCGGTAAAAAAGGCGGCCAAGCAAGCGCTTGATTATGCGCGTTCAGGGAACGGTCCGTATATTCTCGAGGTGATGACGTATCGTTATCGTGGGCATTCAATGTCTGACCCGGCGAAATACCGGACGAAGGAAGAGGTGTCTTCTATGAAGGAAGAGCGTGATCCGATTTCGCATGTGAAAGATCTTTTGCAAGAGCAGGGTGTTAAGGAAGAAGATATCAAGGCCATTGATAAGGATATTAAAGCTATTGTCAATGAAGCAGCAGCCTTTGCGCAGGAAAATCCTGAGCCGGATGAGCTTGATCTTTGGACGGATGTTTTGGTGGAGAGGAAGTGACATGCCAACAAATATTTTAATGCCGGCGCTCTCGCCAACGATGACCGAAGGAAATCTTGCCAAATGGCTCAAAGGTGAGGGCGATGCTGTTGAGGCTGGTGATGTCATTGCCGAGATCGAAACAGACAAGGCAACGATGGAAGTCGAAGCCGTGGATGAGGGAGTCATTGGCAAGATATTGATTCAAGAGGGTTCTGACGGTGTGGCGGTGAATACACCGATAGCGGTTTTGCTCGATGATGGTGAAAGCGTCAATGATATTTCGGCGGATGCTTCTAATGTGAGTGATATTCCCTGTGCGCCACAATTGGCGCCTGTGGAGAGTGCGTCTGTGCCATCAGTCCTCGTGACCGAACAACCGGTCGGTGCGCATATTGAAAACCGTGATGTTTTATACGCACAAGGGGCGGTTATTGAGCCACCGCCCTTTGATGAGGCCGCATTCTCGGATACGAATGAGCTGACTGTGCGTGAAGCTTTGCGTGATGCGATGGCGGAGGAAATGCGCGCCGATAAAAACGTTTACCTGATGGGTGAAGAGGTGGCCGAGTATCAAGGGGCCTATAAAGTTTCTCAAGGGCTGCTGGATGAATTTGGTGCCAAGCGCGTGATTGATACACCGATTACCGAGCATGGTTTTGCCGGGATGGCGGTTGGTTCGGCTATGAATGGCCTTAAGCCCATTGTCGAGTTTATGACGTGGAATTTCGGGATGCAGGCGATTGACCACATTATTAATTCTGCGGCCAAGACGTTGTATATGGCGGGTGGGAAGCTTGGGTGTCCAATTGTTTTTCGCGGGCCTAATGGCGCAGCGTCGCGCGTGGGCGCGCAACATTCTCAGTGCTATGCGAGCTGGTATGCGCATGTGCCGGGCTTAAAGGTGGTCGCGCCATGGTCGGCGGCCGATGCCAGGGGTCTGATGAAGGCGGCAATTCGTGATCCTAACCCGGTTGTGTTTCTGGAGAATGAGCTTCTTTATGGTCAGAGTTTTGATGTGCCGACCAGTGAAGATTATGTCGTGCCTTTGGGGCGGGCTAAAATTGAGCGCACTGGGCGTGATGTGACCATTGTCGCATTTTCTATTATGGTGGGTAAAGCGCTTGAGGCTGCTGAGAAACTGGCGGAATCCGGTATTGATGCGGAAGTGATTAATCTGCGTACAATCCGTCCACTCGACCGCCATACGATTCTTGAGAGTGTGAAGAAGACCAACCGAATTGTGACTTGTGAGGAAGGCTGGCCGTTTGCTGGGATTAGCGCAGAGATTGCGGCTCTGATTGGCGAACATGCGTTTGATTATCTTGATGCACCGCTAGCGCGTGTCTGCGCGGCTGATGTACCGCTTCCATATGCTGCTAATCTTGAAGCTCTGGCTTTGCCGCAAGCGGACGAAATTGTTCATGCGGCGAAGAGGGTTTGTTATGCAGAATGATACTTTTGCGGCAATATTTTTTATTAGGAACAGTAAATGAGCCATGTGACTGATATTATTCTTATTACAGCGATAGATGATGCTGTCGATAATATTTTTAGCGTAGATGCACTGAATGAATATTTAAGTAAAAAGTATGGGGGCAAGTTAAATAAGGTTAGCCAATATTCTGGCGGGAACAAATCATTTCAAGCAGATGTTTTTATGGCAGCAGTAAACTATTTGGATATAAAAGGATTTATTAATGGTTATCAAAATAACCACTGGGAATTACAGAGTTCTGCCCAATTGCTTATTAAAGATGAACAAGATGATAATTTTAGAATTATATCATCTTAGAAGTTAAAGTACGACAGTGTAGATTTTTGTATATATTATTTAGGAGTTTTTATGGCCATAAATGTAACAATGCCTGCTTTATCGCCTACGATGACGGAAGGGACTTTGGCCAAATGGTTAAAGGCCGAAGGGGATACGGTTGAATCTGGTGATGTGATTGCCGAGATTGAAACGGATAAGGCGACGATGGAAGTTGAGTCCGTGGACGAAGGTGTTTTGGGCAAGATTCTTGTGCCTGGAGGCACGGAGAATGTCCCGGTCAATGATGTGATTGCCGTATTGCTGGAAGAGGGTGAGAGCGCTGACGATATTTGTGATGTCAGCACGCCTGCGCAGGTACCTTTAAACGAACAACCCAAAGCACAGGAGGCTGCCACTGAAATGCCTGTAGCAACCCCGCTTGTTGCTGTACCTGCGCCGTCTCAGCAAGCACCTTCATCTGAAGGGCGTGTGTTCGCTTCGCCGCTGGCCAAACGTTTGGCGGCCGAAAAGGGCATTGGTTTAGCAGGTGTAAAGGGGTCCGGTCCACGTGGGCGGATCGTGAAGGCCGATGTTGAAAATGCCGGAGGAGAGATTTCTGATGCTGCGCCGTCTGTTTCGGCGTCTGTGGATGGTGACGCTTTGGTGAATGTATATGGCATGGTGTATACAGATATTCCGAACAATAATATCCGCAAAGTTGTGGCCAAACGCTTATTGGAGTCCAAGCAAAGTGTGCCGCATTTCTATCTAACGGTTGAGTGCAATCTGGATAATTTGCTGGTTGCGCGTAAAGATCTCAACGATAAGGCCAATGGTGCGTTTAAGCTTTCTGTGAATGACTTTATCATTAAGGCTTCGGCTATGGCGTTGAAAACTTATCCTGCGGCCAATGTGTCGTGGACGGAGGATGCGATTTTGCAATATGCGAAGGCCGATGTTTCTGTAGCGGTGGCCACGCCTGATGGTTTGATTACGCCTATTGTTAAGGCAGCTGAGGATAAAGGCCTGAAAGAGATTTCAGACGAGGTGAAAGATTTGGCTGGCCGCGCGCGCGAAGGTAAGCTGAAGCCAGAAGAATTTCAGGGCGGATCCTTTACCGTTTCTAATTTGGGCATGTTCGGGATTAAGGAATTTGCGGCCATTATCAATCCACCGCAAGGCTGTATTCTGGCTATTGGTGCTGGGGTGCAGCAGCCAGTTGTTGAAAATGGTGAGATCGTAGTGCGCACGGTGATGAACTGTACGCTTTCCGTTGATCATCGCTGCGTAGATGGTGCTGTGGGGGCTGAATACCTGCAAATCTTCAAGCAGTATATTGAAAACCCCGTTTCGATGTTGGTGTAATATGCTCAAAAAACTTCCGATTATTGGTGTTATGGGGTCCTCTGATAAATCGTGGGAAGAATTGGCCTTGCCGCTCGGGGAATTAATAGCTTTGCATGATTATCATCTTTTGACGGGGGCAGGGGCTGGTGTGATGACATCTGTGGCTCAGGGGTTTACGTCCGTTGAAGAGCGTGAAGGCCTGAGCTTTGGCATTGTACCGACCGTTAATTATCAGGGACAGCTTTTGCCGCGTGAGACGTACCCCAACCCTTATATCGAGGTTCCAATCCTGACGCCGCTTGATGTGAAAGCTCAAAATGATTCCACGCCTTATAGTCGGAATTTTGTGAATGTCATGACCAGCAATGCTCTGGTTGTGTTGCCGGGCGATCATGGCACCCGCAACGAGGTATCTATCGCTATTCAAATAAAAAAGCCCATGATTCTGTTTGGGCCGAAAGAGGCTTTTACACAATTTCCGCAATATCCTGCGCATGTGGAAACGATTGATGAAGTTAGAGAGTTTTTGGAGAGTGGTTCTGCGAAATTTAGAGCAGATGAAAAGAGAGAAGAATGAGCGCAAAGAATTTTGATTTGGTTATTATTGGTGGTGGTCCAGGAGGCTATGTTGCTGCTATTCGTGGAGCACAACTTGGGATGAAGGTTGCTCTGATTGAGGCTAATCATTTGGGCGGGATCTGCCTGAATTGGGGTTGCATTCCAACAAAGGCGCTTTTGCGCTCTAGTGAGATTTTTGACCTTTTGCATCGTCTTGATGAATTCGGCTTGTCCGCGAAGGATATCAATTTTGATTTTAAGAAAATCGTCAAACGTTCCCGCGATGTATCGGGGCAATTGTCGAAAGGCGTTGCACATCTTTTGAAGAAGAACAAAGTCACGGTAATTGACGGCTGGGGGAAGCTGGCCGGTAAGGGGATGGTCAAAGTCGAGAAGGACGGCAAGGCCGTGGATGAATTTATAGGCAAGCACATTATTCTTGCGACTGGCGCACGGGCACGTGTTCTTCCGGGGCTTGAGCCGGATGGAGATATGATCTGGGCGTACAAGGAGGCCTTGGTAGCCGATAGCGTTCCGAAATCTCTGTTGGTGGTTGGTTCTGGTGCGATCGGGATAGAATTTGCTTGCTTTTTTAATGGTCTGGGGGCTGATGTTACCGTTGTTGAGGTTATGGACCGTGTGTTGCCTGTTGAAGATGAGGAGATTTCAGCCTTCGCGCATAAGGCCTTTGAAAAACAAGGCCTGAAAATTATTACGGGGGCGACTGTTACGAAGCTGGACAAGTCCAAGACTAACGTCAAGGCAAGTATTAAAACGGCGAAGAATGAGCAGCAAATCACCTTTGATAAGGTTATCATGGCTGTTGGAATTACGGCGAATATTGAAAACATCGGCCTTGACAAGACGAATGTTAAGGTTGAGCGTGGGCATATTGTAACCAATGAATGGCTGGCAACTGATGAACCGGGAATGTATGCTATTGGGGATGTAACGGCGCCACCGTGGCTTGCCCACAAAGCTTCTCATGAAGGTGTGATCTGCGTCGAAAAAATTGCAGGTCAACAAGACGTACATCCTTTAAACAAATCTAATCTTCCAGGGTGTACGTATTGTACGCCTCAGGTGGCCTCGGTTGGTTTGACTGAAAAGGCTGCGAAGGAAAAAGGTTACAAAATCAAAGTTGGGCGTTTTCCTTTTATGGGGAACGGCAAAGCTATTGCTTTGGGCGAGCCAGAAGGCTTGGTTAAAACAATTTTTGATGAAAAAACCGGTGAGCTTTTAGGCGCGCATATGGTTGGTGCGGAAGTGACCGAAATGATTCAGGGCTACGGTGTCGCAAAGACGCTTGAGACCACGGAAGTGGATTTAATGCATGCAATCTTCCCGCATCCGACATTGTCCGAGATGATGCATGAAAGCGTTTTGGATGCCTATGGTAAGGCAATACATTTCTAGGAACAGGATAAGATGGACCTTAAGGAAGAAGATATCTTAGGTGATAAAATTGGGGGCCATTGGTACTATGTCGCCAAGGGTAAGGCCATGCGCAGGTTTATTGGGGACCGGTATGTTCCGGAAGTTTTAGATGTTGGTGCGGGGTCTGGGATATTTTCTCGGCAGCTTCTTGATCAAGGCGTATGTGAAAGTGCTGTGTGTGTTGATCCAAACTATCCGAATGAGTGGGATGAAGTGCAAAACGGCAAGTCTATTAAGTTTGTAAAATCTCTTGATCAAACGACCCAAAAGCTCGTTTTGATGATGGATGTACTCGAGCATGTAGAGGATGATGTTGGTTTGCTCAAAATGTATACAGATACGATGCCTGATGGCGGGCATGTTTTGATTACTGTGCCGGCTTTTCAGTTTATGTGGTCGGGACATGATGTTTTTCTTGAGCATTATCGGCGCTATACCATACTCACGATGGAGAAGGTTATTCGAGATGCAGGTCTGGTGCCCTTAAAAAGCCGCTATTTCTTTGGCTCTTTGTTTCCAGTAGTAGCAGCTATGCGCTTGCCCAAGCGGGTTTTGTTTGAAAAAGGAAAGCTTGAAGGCAAGAGTGAGCTGAAAGTTTATCCGGGGTGGCTAAACAAAGCTTTGATCGGTCTGCATGATATTGAACGTGAGACTTTGTTTCACGTAAACAAAATGTTTGGCCTGAGTGTTTTTGTCTTGTGTGGGAAGGTAAAATGATGCGCGTTTTTTTGTTGCTTGTTGTTATGAGCGCGTTCTCGATCCCTGCATTTGCACAGGAGGTCATCAGCAAGCAAGCCGTTACGCAATATCTTGATGAGATGGCGGCGCTTTACACGGCAGATCAAGTTGATTATGCCGCTGTGGGGCGTTTTTTGGAGGCGCGGATTGATGATAATGCACCTATTGTTATGCGTTTTCAAACAAATGATGAGTCTGCGCAGGAGGTGAAGGAGTTTACCCGACAGGAAATGCTGGATTTAAATTCTCAGACAGTAATGGATACATTGGAATCCCAGGGCCGTTACCGCCTGCACCGTATAAATTATGATGAGGAATTAGGGACATCTGTGATTATTTATACTTTCTGGCATGACTCTAAAATCAGAAAGACCATAGAAGACGGAAACAAGGCTATATTGGAGCATCGTATGAAGGCCAATTGTCAGGAATTCGTTCGCCTTGATGCTGACATGTTAAAAGTTTTCGGCAGTGATTGTAATATTGAGGTTTTCTACGATAAGCCCTATCTCGAGGCGCCTTAGCGTGCAGATATTAAGATGACATATAATCCAAAACTTCTCGATAAAGCCAAGAGGCATCCGGAAAAACAAAAAAATCAGGATCGTCCTGCCGGTCGGAAGCCGGACTGGATCCGTGTGCCTGCACCGCAAGGTAAAGTTTACAAAGAAACAATGGATATTGTGCGTGGGCAAACACTCACCACGGTATGCGAAGAAGCAAGTTGTCCTAATATCGGGGAGTGCTGGCAGCATAAGCATGCGAGCTTTATGATCTTGGGGGAGGTTTGCACGCGGGCTTGTGCCTTTTGTAATGTCGCGACGGGGAAGCCGGATCTCGTAGATAAGAATGAGCCGTTGCGCGTTGGTGTGGCAACAATGCAAATGGGGCTGAAACATGTTGTTGTCACTGCCGTTGATCGTGATGACCTTAAAGATGGTGGGGCGGATCATTTTGCCAAGACGATTAAGGCGATTAGGCTGAAAAGCCCCGAGACAACAGTCGAGATTTTGCCGGGGGATTTTCGTGGAAACATTTCGGATATTGATCATGTGATTGCGGCTTGCCCAGATGTTTTTAATCATAATCTGGAAACTGTGCCACGGCTTTATCCCACTGTCCGGCCTGGGGCCCGTTATTTTCGGTCTCTGCGGTTGTTGGAGCGGGTCAAAGACGTCAACCCATCTATTTTCACCAAATCTGGTATGATGGTTGGTCTTGGCGAGACAAAGGAAGAAGTTTCTCAAGTGATGGATGATATGCGCGCGGCGGGTGTCGATTTTATTACAATTGGCCAATATCTACAGCCGACGCCAAAACATGCGCCGGTGGATCGTTGGTGGAGCCCGGAAGATTTTGAAGGATTGCAGAAGATAGCACGGTCTAAAGGGTTTCTTATGGTCTCCGCATCACCACTAACGCGCTCTTCGCATCATGCTGGGGAAGGTTTCAGGAGGCTTAAAGAGGCACGGGATAAGAAATTAAAACTGATTGCGGCGGAGTAGTTATTAATATTATGACCACGCATGCAGAAAAGAGAACCCTCCCTTATACACAGGAGCAACTATATGCTCTTGTTTCAGATGTTGAGAAATATCCGGAGTTTTTGCCGTGGTGCATGTCCTGCCGCATAAAAAGACGTGAAGGGGAGAATGTTTTATTTGCAGATCTTGTCGTTGGGTACAAAATGATCCGTGAGAAATTCGGATCTAAAGTGACTTTAGATGGGCCGGGACTTGTGCATGTCGAGTATCTCTCCGGACCAATGAAATACCTTTCCAATCATTGGAAATTTATCTGTGAAGAGGATGGTTCTTGTACGATTGATTTTTTTGTTGATTTTGAATTCAAAAACAGGATGTTACAGAATCTTATGGGGGTTTTCTTTAACGAGATTGTACGTCGTATGGTTGGTGCCTTTGAAGAGCGGGCCTATGATTTGTATGGCAATAAATGAGGGTTTCAAGACTGCTGAAGAGCCTCTATAATATGCTCAAAAGCCTTTTTGCACGTTTGTGTTCGAATAGACGTACGGTTTCCGGAAAATGTATGCTTATGAGATATGAGTGTTTCACTATCTTTTGCTATTCCAATATAAACAAGACCCACAGGCTTTTCCGTGCTTCCACCGGCTGGTCCAGCTATGCCAGTTACAGAAACGGCTATTGATGCACGACTGTTTTTTAGAGCGCTACTGGCCATTGTTTCGGCGCATTGTGCGCTTATGGCACCGTGTTTGGTGAGTATGTCTTGCGGCACTTTTAGTAGGTCTATTTTAGCCTCATTGGAGTAGCTAATAAAGCCACGGTCAAAGACTTTAGATGAGCCTGCGCGTTGTGTCATCAGTGCTGAGATTAGGCCTCCGGTACAGGACTCGGCTGTGGAGAGCATAATATGCTTTTGTTTTAAAAGGGTTATGAGTGTTTCTACCAAGCTATCCAGGGGTTTATCTAATAGATCACAAGACAAGGCTAATTCCCCATACACATAGTGCTGCTGCGAGACCTGCGAGCAGGTCATCGCCCATCACGCCTGCGGCACCCCGAATATCTCGGTCAAAAACGCCAATGGGGCCTGGTTTGTATATATCAAACGCCCGGAATAATAGGAATGATAAGAGTAGGAGTAGGGGGTTGAGTGCTGCGGGCAGCATCGCGATCCATACTCCGGCGATTTCATCAATAACGATCATTTTGGAATCATGCTCCTCTAACACTTTATCAAAAGCGTAGGCGGCCCAAAGGCCGAGTGTGATCACTAGAATGGTCGCAAACAAGAGCCCTGTGATACCGCTAATCCAGAGAATTGGTATACCGCAAAGTAAGCCAGCGAAGCTTCCCCATGTGCCCGGAGCGGGCCCCAAAAATCCTGCACCGCCCCATGTTGCGATCCAGACATATGGTTTATTGGTATCTAGCTCAGGTGGAATCTCAAAAGTTACCTTTAAGTCTTTGTTCATGTGATATCTTTCATGGGTAGCGAAATATTGGCTATGGCCTGTGCCGCGATGCCTTCTTTTCTGCCAGTAAAGCCCAGTTTTTCGGTTGTCGTGGCCTTAATATTGACCCGATTACTACTAATGTCTAGAATTTCGGCGATACGGACAGAAATTTTTTCTCTATGCGGTCCTATTTTGGGTTCTTCACAAATCAAGGTGATATCAACATTTATGATATTCCCCGCTTTTTCTTTTACAAGATCGCGTGCTTTTTCAAGAAAAACGGCACTGTCCATGTTTTTAAAAGTTGGATTTTCTGGTGGAAAAATTTGGCCGATATCTCCGGCGCCAATGGCTCCGAGTATAGCGTCTGTCAAAGCATGGAGTCCGACATCTGCATCGGAATGTCCTTTGAGTTTCTTATTGTGCGGGATTTCAATGCCGCAAAGTTTGATGACCTTAATGTACTTACTCTCTTCATCAAATCCATGAACATCAAAGCCCTGTCCCGTTCTTGTTTCTACAGGTGACTGCGATGATAAGATTTTCTCAGCCATGGCAAGATCCTCTTGGTGTGTGATTTTGAAATTATTCTTATGTCCTTTGACAAGTTTTACTTGTTTTCCTAAATCGCTTACCGGGCCTGTTTCATCAGTGTAGGTTTTATCGAAAGGGGCTTTTGCATAGGATTCTTTTAATATGCCGTAGTGGAAAGCCTGCGGCGTTTGTATCGCCCATAGTCCTTCACGGTTGGCATAGGCTGCGGCATACCCATGCTTATTGTTGTAGCGCAAAGTGTCGTTTACAGGTATTGCCAATGTCGCGGCGTCATGGTCTTGCATGGTTAGCAGCAGGCTTTGGATATCTGAGCGTGTGATTAAGGGCCGGGCGGCATCGTGAAGGAGTATAATATCGTTTTCTCCAAGATGAGATAGGGCTTGAAGTGCATTTTTAACGCTTTCCATGCGCTCGGTGCCACCATAAATGGGAGGTGGTAGATCAAGGTCCTTTGTAGCGCAATCATATAATGGTATGTGGTCTTTTGAAATAACGATGTGTACGTCTGCAACGCCGGGTATCTTCAAGAAAGTTTCAATGCTGTGACGCAGAACAGGTTTATCAAGAAGTGTTAAATACTGCTTTGGTTTATCACCTGCGTAACGCTCGCTTTTTCCGGCGGCGACAATGACAACATGAGTGACTTGTTGTTCTGTCTTTTTAAGAAGTGGCTCTTGTAATAGAGAGGGCACTTGTACTCTTTCTATAAATGTTGTAAAAATGCAACACATTGTCATTATGTCTTGGATGTTCATTATATACAGAGTTTGTTTTGAAAGAAGAAGCCCCTGAGGAAAATATTAAAAAGCACTTTGTCTCTGGCGAGGTAAATCCTGGCTCAAAAGGCACAAAGCGTTTATTGCACGTGTCTGGGTTGAGGTTGCGGTCTTGGCGTGCGGTGTTTGGGTTTTTATTGCTTGTCGCTGCTATCATCAGTGGCTTTGCAACTTATGCGGCGCTAACTGAAACGCCCCCATTTGGTAATGATTCAAATATTGTAATTTGGCTTTTGAATATTGACCTTATTATTCTTTTGCTGCTTGTTTCTCTTATTGCGCGACGTATTGTTGCATTATGGAGCGGTCGAAAAAGAGGGCTCGCAGGGTCGCATTTGCATGTGCGACTTGTTTATATTTTTAGTATATTGGCCGCTGCGCCCGTTATTATCATGACAATTTTTTCTGCTTTTTTCTTTCATTTCGGTGTTCAGGCATGGTTTAGCCAGCGCGTGCAAACGGCAATTAATGAATCACAAGCAGTTGCTCAGTCCTATCTGGAGGAGCACAAACAAGTTATTCTCTCGGATACGTTGGCGATGGCCAGTGATTTAGATCGTCAGGCTGATATCTTGATTCTGAATAGTAAGGCTTTTGACAAGACTATAGATACCCAGTCTATGTTACGTAATCTTTCCGAAGCCATTGTATTTTCTGATAATGGACGTGTTCTTGCTCGTTCCGGTCTTACTTTTGCGCTTGAATTTGAAGCTGTTCCGCAATACGCGCTCAAGCAAGCTGCGGACACGGGTACCGCTGTTCTCATGACGAGCGAAGCCGGGGACCGTGTTCGCGCCCTTGTCAGGCTCAGAAATTTTGAAGATTCTTATCTTTATGTTGGGCGTATGGTTGATCCGCAGGTTTTAGGCCATCTTGATTCAACTCAGGAGGCGGCAGAGGATTACGCGGCAATGAAGATGCAGTATTCAGGTTTGCGCGTTACTCTAACCATGATTTTTGTTGTGGTTGGTCTGCTTTTGCTTTTTGCTGCGATCTGGTCTGGCCTTATTTTGGCACGTCAACTTATCACGCCAATTAGTGATTTGATTTCGGCGGCGGATCGTGTGAGAGCTGGTGACTTGACTTCCCGTGTACCAGAAAAAAACAGTATGGAGGAATTTGAGTTTCTAGCGAAATCCTTCAACCGCATGACTCATCAGATTTGCCAGCAGCGTAATGAGTTGATTGAGACGAACCGACAGCTTGATCAAAGGCGGCGTTTGACTGAGAGTGTTCTATCGGGTGTATCCTCCGGTGTTTTGGGTATTAACAACGAAGGCATAATAAATCTTGCAAACAACTCAGCGTCGGATTTGCTGAACAAAAGGATTTCAGATTTAGTCGGTGTTTCGTTGGTTGAGATTTTACCTGAATTGAAAGATACGCTTAAAAAAGCCTCTCGTCGGGCAGGGAAAATTACACAGTCGGAAATACTTGTGCATGGTGAAAATCAGGCCAAGCATAGTTTTTTATTCCATATAGTTCTAGATGATTTTGGTGCAGAAGATAAGGGTATGATTATTACGTTTGATGATATTACCGAATTACAATCTGCGCAAAGTAAGGCCGCGTGGTCGGATGTAGCGCGCCGCATTGCGCACGAAATTAAAAATCCACTTACGCCGATCCAGCTTTCTGCCGAGCGGTTGCGCAAGCGTTACCTTTCCCAGATTACTGATGATCCGGAGACGTTTGCTCAATGCACAGATACAATTGTTCGCCATGTGGATGATATTGGGCGGATGGTGGATGAGTTTTCTTCCTTTGCGCGTATGCCTGAGCCTGCATTTCGAGAGGAAGATTTATTGAAGCTTGTTAAGGATGCTCTTGTGTTGCCTTGTCAGGCGCACAGGGATATAGCTTTTCAACTTTCAGTGGCTGTCGCTACGCCCCTTTCTTATATGACTAGTGTTGATGCACAACAGATAAGGCAAGCTTTGACCAATCTGATTTATAATGCTGTTGATTCTGTGAAGGCTAAGGATGATGGAAATGGGCGCGTTCAAATTCTTATTGACGTGCATGGTGATGATGAAGTTTTTATTGCCGTTACAGATAGTGGTGTAGGGTTTCCAAAAGATGAGAGTCTTGCAAAGCTAACAGAGCCTTACGTTACGCATAAGCCTAAAGGCACTGGGCTTGGTTTGGCGATTGTGAAGAAAATAATGGATGATCATAGTGGTCAGATTATTTTAGGAGCTCCGAAGTGGGTGCAAATGCACAAGGAATGGCATGATATTGGGGGAGCAACCGTGGTTTTGCTTTTTCAGAGGGCTCTTCATAACACTGTTAATAGTAAGTCAGATATACGAGAGGTAGCGTAAGGTAAATGTGTGCGGATATATTGATCGTAGATGATGAGGAAGATATTTGTGCTCTTGTTCAGGGGATTCTTGAAGATGAGGGCTATAAAACGCGTACGGCTTATAGTGCGGAGAGTGCATATTCTCTTGCACAGGAGAAAGCCCCTGATCTTGCCATTCTTGATATCTGGTTACAGGGAAGTTCAGATGACGGTATGGCGGTTTTGGAAAAGCTTAGGCAAGAAAACCCTTTTTTGCCTGTTGTTATGATTAGTGGGCACGGCACAATTGAAACGGCGGTCGAGGCGATCAAGAAGGGGGCTTATGATTTTGTAGAAAAGCCGTTTAAATCTGACCGCCTTTTGCTCATGATCCAAAGGGCGCTCGAAAGTGCCAGTTTGCGTAAGGAGAATGATACTTTAAAAAAAAGAACGCTTCGGGTTGATGAGGAAATTGTCGGGGATTCTCCTGCTATTGAGAATATTCGACAGATTTTAAAAAAGGCCGCGCCGACCAACAGCCGTGTTCTTTTGACTGGTGAGGCAGGCACAGGAAAGAACCTTGCTGCGCATTATATTCATCGTCATTCTCAAAGGTCAGATAAGCCTTTTATGGTTTTGAATTGTACGACAATGCATCCGGAGCGTCTTGAAGTAGAGTTATTTGGTTCCGTTGACGGCGTTATGGGTGAGCCTGCAAAAGTAAGCCTTTTGGAATTGGTTGCTGGCGGTACATTGTTGCTAGATGAATTTGTTGGCTTGCCGATCGAAACACAAGGAAAAATTGTGCGGCTTTTGCAGGAGGATGCATATCAGAATATTGGAGACACAAAAATTCATGGTTCGGATGTTCGTATTATTGCTACGACCAGTCAAAATATTGAGGAGGCTATTGAGCAAGAAAAGTTGAGGAGTGATCTCTATTACAGGCTGAATGTTGTTCCTATTCAGATGCCTTCATTGCGACAGCGATATAACGATTTTCCTCAATTGGTTCAGTCTTTAACTAAGACGCTTTCCTCAGAGTGTGGGTATTTATATCGTCGATTTTCTGATTCTGCCATGATTGCAATGCAGGCATATGGCTGGCCTGGAAATATAAGGCAATTGAGGAATGTTTTGGAGT
>Ga0316201_10001141_pt1 | contig 17302 bp, 12 predicted proteins | sample CS6wburrow_MG_FD_204516 | JGI IMG/M metagenome (GOLD analysis project Ga0316201, IMG submission 204516) | Coastal sediment microbial communities from Delaware Bay, Delaware, United States - CS-6 worm burrow | ecosystem: Environmental > Aquatic > Marine > Coastal > Sediment | place: USA... | reverse complement strand
GCCGTGCGCACCGAATGCCCAATCAAGGGCTGCACTGGATTTGGACGTTGTCGAACCAGACCTTGTTATTGTTGCTCATGCCGTTGCCCGGGGTGAGGAAGCGAATACGCGTATTGGCGCTCAGCGAGCCCGCATCGAGCACATAGCTGGTACTGGTATAGGCGGTGTCGGTCGCCGTACCCGTGAAACGGTCAAGCTCGGTCCAGTTTGTGCCGCCGTTATAGGAGATTTCAATCGCGACATAATCACCGCTTCCACTGAGGTCTTGCCGGCGGTAATCAAAGCTCAACGTGGCATTGCCGGCATTACTGAGATCAGCCTCACGCATCACGGTCTGGCCGTCGTCCTGCAGTACCAGCTGAAAATTGCTCGTATCACCTGCAATATAAATATCGCCACCGGTTGGATTGGTTGTCTCACCAGTCTCTTCCCAATCGGTGGCCCAGCTCAGGGTCCCATTGTTCTGGTCATACTGCTGCAGGCTGAATTCGTCACGGAAGGTGCCGTCGCAACCCGTGAGTGGTGAGCCGCTACCGCTACCGCTTTCAGCGGCCAGGCTGGCAATTTCAGATGCATCCAGCATCTGGTCATAAATACGGATATCATCGAGGATACCGTCGAAAGTCCTGCTGGTATCCAGTGCATAGTTGCCGAGGGTCAGGTTGATACCGGCATCCGAGGATGCCGTTCCGACCGGCGTGTCCAGCTCGACCAGCGTCTGCGCGACACCATCGATATAGATGACCGGATCGTTTTCATGGGCATTTTTGTCATAGACCACAGCGACGTGGTGCCAGGTATCCAGCGCGATCGAATCCACCGGCGTGTACCAGTTGCCGATATTATCGGTAAAACCGTACTGGAAAAGCAGCGCCCGGTTGGCGCCGTAGACTTCGAAAGCCCAGCCATTGCGGTTGCTGCCGAGGTTATCCGCCTTGTCGGCGATGCGACCGAAATTTCCCTCGCCCCAGCCGCTGGCGCGGATCCAGGCGGTGATCGTGGCGCCACTGGCGAACAGATCGTCGAGGCTCGCATCGGCACCTACATCGACCGTGTCATTATTGCCATCAAAAGTCAGACCCCCACCCACGTGTCCTGCGGTCCAGACGGGGCCATTGACGAGCGTACCGTCATGACCACCGATCGAATCCACGGCTGTATCACCGCCGGTCTCATCCAGTTTCCAGTGCGCAATCGGAGTATAGACCGGTGGCGCCGCCAGTCCGGCTATCTCGGTCACCGACAACAGCTCATCGTATATGCGCACATCATCGAGCCGGCCACGCCAGTATTCGCCATCCGGTGAACGGCCGATGGTCAAATCGGCCGAGACTGTGGACGGTGAGAACGTCATTGCATCCTTGTGCACTGGCACGCCATCGACATAGAGCACCACCTCGTCGGCCGCATTGTCGAACGTGACCGCGACGTGATACCAGGTATTCGGCTGCAGGTTCAGCCCGGTGGTGAACACCTCGCGGAAGCTACCGCTGGCGAAGAAACCGAACGCCAGCTCCTGGCGCCAGGTGCCAAACCAGTAATTCGATGCCGAGCCGCCGCCATCCTTGGCGATGATTGTTTGATAACTGTTGCCAAACGATGAGGCATTGATCCAGGTCGCGAAGGTCATCGCATCGTTCAGCGACAGGGTGTCGTCGTGCGGCACATTGATGTGATCGTTGCTGCCGTCGAAGTTCAATGCGCCACCGTGCTGTCCACCTGCCCATACCGGGTCGTTGACCAGAGTACCATCGTGGCCGCCTGCCGAATCCACCGCGGTGAGGCCGCCGGTTTCATCCAGCTTCCAGTGTGCAATCGGCGCTTTTGGCTCAGGTGGCGTTTTGGCCCACTCGATCGCGCGCTGCATGATCGTCTGGCCGTTGCTGTTGAGTGCACTGATGTTGAAGCCGCTGCTGCCCCAGGGAAGCTGCGCACGGCGGCCGGCGGCGGTGCCGCCCCCATACAGCGCCGCACCGGTATCGATCACTGCGAGGCCCTCATCGTAGTTCGCGCCGGTGATCCACACTTCGGCAAGGTTTTGCAGTCCCGGTGCCAGCGTTCCATCCAGCGCCTGCAGCGGCTGGCTGGATGTGGTCACGGTCAACCATCCGGTCGCGAATCCCGTGGTGATGTCGTGCGTATTATCGACTACCGAAAGTTTATCGAACGCATTGGTTAGATGATCCTGCGCAAAGCCGAATTCATCGACCAGGTCGATGCGTTCATTGACCACGCCCAGCGAGGTGTTCCTCAGCTTCGTTCCCAGCGCGGCTGCACTGACATCGCCGGAGACGAAGACGACGTTGTTGGCGGCAACAGCGGTATCGAAAGCCGTTTGCGATTCCGAGTCGTCGATCAGCTTAACCACATAGCCCCAGGACTCGATCAGCGACTTCTTCGCATCTTCCTGGCTGGTCAGGCTGGTGTCATCGGCCACCACCAGCAACAACTGATTACCCGCGGCCGTGATGTCGGCGCGCATGCCCCAGGCCAGTGCCCGCTGTACGATCAGGCGGCCGTTAAGGTTGAGGTAATCGAGGTTGAACGTGTTATCTTTTCCCAGCGGCAGCATCACGCGACGCCCGGGTGCTGTGCCACCGCCGTCCAGTACCGCGCCGGTGTCCAGTACAACCAGGGACCCCTTGTTGCCACTGCCGTCAGCGAGTGTCTGCAGACCAGCAGCTTCTGATCCCGACACGGTCAGGCCTTCCATCGCAGCGGAGAAGATCTGCAGACCACCGATCGCAAACGGCCAGGTAATGTAATGGCTGTTATCTTTGATCGTAAAGCTATCCCCGACAGGCCAGGCACTCGCGGATGAAATACCCAGCTCGTCATTGATATCCCCTTCTTCGTTGACCACCCCCAGCGTGGTCGCAGCCAGCTTGGGCGCCATGCCGAAGGTGGTACTGATGACCGCTTCAGAAACGTATACGACATCATTGTTCACGGCCTTGGCATCGAAATTCCAGCTGACATCCCACTGCGATATCAGGTCGACCGTGTAACCCCAGCTCTCGAACAGCGCCCGCTTGGCTTTTTCTCCAGCCGTCATATACCATTCGTCTGACACCACGAAAAGAATGTTACCGCTGCCTTGGGGAACGGAACATACCGTGCCGCACTCACAGGCGTAGCTGATGATCAGCTTGGGATGCAATGTGGCATCCGCATTTTCCTTCGAGGCGAAGCTGATGTTTACATCGCCACTGCCCCTGAGCAACAGCCCGTTGTTGTAAAAGCTACCATCCACCCATCCCTGCACCAGTGTGGTGATATCCCAGGACTCCCAGTCATCGATTGCCGCCGTGATGGCACTGCTGGCTATGGCTGCCGGATCATAGTCGCCTCCCGCTGTTCCCCAGGCAGCGCTTCCATCCCAGGTGTCCCAGGTGGCGCCGTCGGCCGTACCAGTACCGGATTTTGTTCCTTCTACCCAGTCGCGTTTCACGCGGTGTACAGTGGCGCCGGCATCGATGCCGGCCGTTACCGTTTCTGTGTGATAGAGCTGCAGTTGCGCGGATATAACCCTGGCACCTAGCGGTATTTCAGCAACATCGAATTGAACCAGAGCGTTTCTCAGCGAGCCGGCCAATGATACCCTCAGCCCGTGATCGCCATAGTTGCGGTTATTGTAGAAGTCACTCAGCATGGTGTCTTTTCCCGCACCCGGCTGCAGCTGTAGCATGCGATGCGATGGCTGCTGGTAAAGCCCGATATCATCCCGTTTAATCGTACGGCTGATACCATTGGCCAGTTTACCCTCAGATTTCAGCATTGCCGGCGAGGATGGCGGCGTGCCGACAACCACTTCCAGGTAGGGTTGCTGGCCGGTTTCGTGGCTGGCGTAATCTCCGTGGGTGCCCTCGCTGAGAGAGTTCAGCGTTATGCCGTAGTTGGGCTCGCCGTTGACCCAGGCCTGTACCTGAGAAGTCAGGTTGACCGCAACCCAGACGTCTGCGACAGCCTGGGTCGGTATCGTCGCCTGCACCATCGGATCCATTTTTGCACCCATCGAATCCCAGGTGGCGTCGGTCTCGGTCCAGTCGGCGTTCAGCCGATGGATGTCGACCGGCCCTTGCGGGTGCTCCTTGCTGACGTAGAACCAGGCGGTTGCCGACAGGATATTTGAACCGGCCGGGATCGGCGACAGATCGTAGCGGTACATCGGGCGTTCGATGATGCCGCCTTCGTAGCGAATGTGCAGTTTACTGTCGGTAGAGTAATTGTTGGTCGGCTGGTCGCTGCGGATCCATGTATCCTGGTCAACCGAAATTGTGTAACCGTTGGTGCTGCCCAGGTCCGTAGTCAACGTGGTCGTGTAGCTGTGGTTATCCAGCGCCTTGTTGGTCAGATCGGTATAAGGTCCACAACCCTGCTGCCGGGTTTGCCACAGCGCGTGGTTGATCCCTGCCATCGCAACGGCCTCGGCCTGTTTCGCTTCCAGCTGCGACGAAGTGATTCCGCTGTCCAGCGCGGATTCATGATTGATCGTGAATGCCACCGTGGCTACCAGAGTCAACAGGATGACCACCGGTAGCAGGATGTAGCCGTTTTGTCGGGTGCCGCGAATCACGATGTTCCACCCACAGAATCATGGTGCGCACGGCGCACCCTACGTGGCAGTGTTTGTAGGGTGCGCCGTGCGCACCGCGTTCGCGGACCGAAACAACCCGTAGGGTGCGCCGTGACCGAATGTTTGATCGGCGCGCGCATCACAACGCCCCTCCGACACGCACCTGGGTCTGCAGGCTCACCCTTTCACCGGTCTCGGGACTGGTCAGCTCCAGCGTGATATCGACCAGCTGTTCATCTCCGGCAACACCTTCGACCCGCTCAACCCTGAAACGGGACACATTATCCGCGAGCGCCGAAACGATGAAGTCCCGTCCATCGACCGGGCCATCCGGCGCGGAGATACCATCCTCGTTCCAGGGCACCGGAGTGCGTTGCATCAATGCGCCGCTGTTGAGGTAGAACACGACAGGATCATAGGGGTCATCGAAACTGCCAGCATCCTCGTCGTCGTCATCATTCGAACCGTCGTCGATGGCACTGTCATTGTCATCATCGACCCCACAAATACCGGGGCAACCGTCGCCGTTCATGTCTGATGGGGCGTCTTCATCGACGCTGCCGTCATTATCGTCATCGATACCATTGACGGGGTCCTCGTTCTCGGCACCGTCCTCGTCATCTTCTGCCCAGCTGCCCCCCTCGTCTACGCTGCCGTCACCGTCGTCATCAATCAGCATGATGCCCGGAAAGAAGTCATGATGATTGTCATTGGGCAGGTCTTCATCGATCAGGCCATCCCTGTCGTCATCGGCATCGGGAAAACCATCGCCGTCGAGATCGAAGTAAAACGGTAAGGCAACGGCGAGCACAGCCGTTGCCTTGGTGCTGGATCCTTCCGGTGGCGAAGCGGGTACCGTCTCCTCGCGCACGTGTTCACGCCAGTCGGTTGCTGGATTGTCTGCCAGTGGCAACAGCAGTCGCCGGCTGTGACTGACGATACGCACTATCTGGTCCATCGCGAAGCGCGCCTGACGGGTGAGTTCGTTTTTGTCCTGCACGGCATCACGGGTCATCGCGACCTGCCCAACGACACCGCCGAGACCGGCAATCAGCAGGGCCGCGAGCGTGGTTGCGACCAGCAGTTCGATCAGAGTGAAACCGTGCTGGTTTGGGAGATGGTGCGCATGGCGCACCCTACGTACGGTCGGAGCATCATGCAGGACGGGGCGAGGATGGTGCGCACGGCGCACCCTACCTGTGATCGATACATTACGTGTGCCGAAAATCGTAGGGTGCGCCGTGCGCACCGCATAATGCTTAATCATATTCACTGACCAGGCTCTCGATGCGGTACCCGGTACCGGCGATCGCTACCCGCACCCAGAGCAGACCGTCATCGGTGCCGGTGAACGGATCGTTATCGGCATCGGCATTGTCGGCGTCGTAGCGGGACAGAAAAACATTGCGTGTGATCTGACGGCCACTGGCATAGGTGAACACGTCCGAATAACTGGTCGGCGTGGTCGGGCTGCCGGCAGCAACAGCGGCGCTGTTGAGCTGGCCGAAGGGCTCAACCAGCACCTGTTCGAGCTTACCGGTGAGCTGGTAATGGTCTTCGGCGATGGATTCGTGGATGCCGCTTCCGGCCACACCCGGGATCAGCGCATCCAGCGCCGGGACCAGGGCGATCACGATAAGAACGACGGCGATCAGCACCTCGACGTAGGAGAAACCATTCATGCGTGCGGGTGTGGTGCGCATGGCACACCCTACGTGGGATCGAGGCATCATGCTGGACGGGGCGTGGGCGGTGCGCATGGCGCACCCTACGTGGGATCGAGGTGCCATGCTGGGTGGGGAATGGACGGTGCGCACGGCGCACCCTACGTGGGATCGAAGTATCATCCAAGACGTCGGACGAGCGATGCGCTTGTTCATTGTACTGTTACTCGACCGGTGATCTGTGCGACGCGGACGCTGCGGTTATCACCGCCGTCGCTCAACTGAACCATCCCGTCTTGCAGGATGTAGGTCGTACCTGTTGAATTCACGATCCAGATCGGCACACCCGTGTGATCGAACAGCAGATTATTGCGCCGTCCGGTAGCGTAGAGAAACGGGTCCTGCGTATTGGTGATGCTGACACCGTCAGTCATCGGGCCGGTGTCAACATCGTAGTCCAATTTCTGTTTGGAGACCGGATGGTAGAGGATGTCCGCGATACTCACTGGCGTGGTTGTCAGGTCCGCCTTGTAGGCGACCACGCGTTGCGTATGCTGGCTGATCTCGACGCCGTGGATCTCGCCGGTACGCAGTGATTCGCTGCGTGCATAACGAATGGCCTGCGCGACTTGCTCGGCAGCGAGATCAAGCGTGTTGGGATTGGTGGTGGAAATGTCGGGGACCACCACCGCAGCGGTGATCCCCAGGATGATTACGACAGCCAGCAGTTCGGGAAGACTGTAGCCTCTCTGACGCTGGTGCATCGGTTCACCTCAGTGCCCCGAAGTTTAGCGGTTCTCTTCAGCGGCAATATTGATGATGATCTTGCCGGTCTGCGAATCGAACTTGAAGCCACCCGGATCACCGGCGGTTGCACCCATGGCCAGGTCACCGGCGGCAACCACTTCGAGCGCGGACACCAGCAGGAACGGGTCGGTCGGAATGTCGGCTTTTTTCAGGTACGGGCCAAAGCGGTGGTTGGTGGCATCGCTGACCGAGCATGTACCACCGGAAGCATCGGAATACAGTGTCAGCTGTTCCATGAAAGCGGTAGTCGCTGTGGGTCCGGCACCACCGGTGGCAACACCGGTGCCTGCTGTTCCGGTACAGGCGGCAGTCGGCACCGCAGTCACCGCACCCGGATATGTATTGTTGTGCTGCTGGTAGTACAGATCGATCGCAGCGCGCAGACCTGCCAGGGTACTGTCAGCGGAAGAACTGCGGGCATCATCCGTGGTTGATGCAAACTGCGGCACCACGATGGCCGCGAGGATGGCCAGGATAATCACAACGATCAGCAATTCAACCAGTGTAAAACCCTTTTCAGCCAGGCTATTGCCAGGTTTGTTCATAGCAGGCGCGGTATTCATAAAATCACCCTTGTTTTGATTCATCTGTTTTCACAGATTGTTATTGTTGTTATATAGCAGTTTTTCGGATTTTTTTTATTTTTATTCATCAACTTATTTCTACATTCGCCGTTGATCATTGCACCTATGCCACGGCGCGTGACAGCTTGAATATCGGCAGTATCAACGAACTCACGATCAGTCCGACCACCGCACCCATCACCAGTAGCATCACCGGCTCGACCATGCGAGCAAACAGTGCCAGTTTCTTTTCGAGCTCCCGTTCGTAGTAATCGGCGACCCGGACCATGACTTGAGGTAATTTCCCGGTGTCGTCACCGGTTTTAATCATCTGTTTCACCGTTGCCGGTATGAAATCGGCCTGCTCGAAACCGATGGAGAAACCGGCGCCCTGCTCAACGTTCACCTGCAGCTGGGCAATGAACCGGTTGAATACGTTGTTGCGTACCACTTCCCGGCACGCCTCCAGCGTATCCATGACACTGACACCGTTGGCGATCGACATCGCCATCAGGCGCATGGACTGCACCAGATAGAGCTGGACAAAAATATCCCGAATCATCACAACCGACAGTTTCAGCCTGTCCATGGTCTCGATGCCGCGCGCTGTCTTCAGCCAGTAGTGCCCGGCAATAAGCAGCACCAGCGTGACTCCGATAAACAGCCACCAGTAATTGATCAGTGCATGACTCGCTGCCATCAATACCTTGGTACTGCCCGGTAGATCATCACTGATGCGTGCGAACAGATCGGCGAATTTCGGAAACACGAACACCAGCACGAATACAACGACACCGAAGGAAAACAGGATCAGAAAGGCAGGATAGACCATCGCCGAGACCACGGTCGATTTGAGTTTTTCGCGCTTCTCGTCCATTTCCTTGAGCTCGTTCAGCACCCTGTCCAGAAAACCGCCCTGCTCCGCGGCGGCCACCAGGTTGACATAGGCCATGGAGAAAAAGCCGGCGTGTTTGCTCAGTGCGGCGGAAAACGTCCTGCCTTCCTCTACATCGCTCATCAACGACCGTATGATACGGTTGAGCCCGGGTTTGATATCCAGTGTGCAGAAAGCTCTCAGCGCTTCGTGCAGGGCCATGCCGGTTTCCAGCATCAGCGCGAGCTGTTCGGTAAAGAATATCCGGTCCTGCACGTCCGGCTTTTTCTGCATCAAGGCGCGCAGCCGATTGGGTATCACATCTACCTGATTCGACTGTTCCGACTGTTGCTTGATACCCGATAATTCAATCGCCATATTAGTTCCTAGCCCGCATTTCTCACCAGGATCACAGGAACAGGCTCATTGAGCGCCGCTCCGGAGCGACAAGCGTGACCGTGGCTACGGTTCGCGTGAAAAGATTGCAGGGTGCGCCGTGCGCACCGCGAATCTTCAGACTGCAGACCGGTTTCGGTGCGCACGGCGCACCCTACGAATGCGGCCCGGTTGGCATTGAGTTCAATCGCCATTGTAATAACCTAACTGTTAATCACGCGGGATACTTCTTCGATCGTGGTCAAGCCACTGGCCACACGTTCGAGCCCGTCATCAAACAGGGACTGGTGATGGGAGACTTCCATGTAATGTTCGAGTTCGTCGCGTGACGGATTACCGGTAATCAGGTCCTGCAAGCGGGCATCGGCCTCGAGCACCTCGTGTATACCGATTCGGCCTTTATAACCGGAGTCGTAGCACTCTTCACAACCACGCCCCTGCACCAGCTTCATGCCGTTGCGGTCTGCCCAGCCGTATCGCTGCAGCAGCTCGGGTGAGGCGATATAGGATGTCTTGCACGACGGGCACACGGTACGCACCAGACGCTGGCCCAGCACGCCGATCAAGGCCGACGACAACAAATACGGTTCGACACCCATGTCGATCATTCTCGATATCGCCCCAATCGCGTGGTTGGTATGCAGCGTGGACAATACCAGGTGGCCGGTGAGTGCCGCCTGTACCGCGATCTCGGCCGTTTCTTTGTCGCGGATTTCACCGACCATAATGATGTCCGGGTCCTGCCTGAGCACGTGCTTGAGGATGGCATCGAAGCTCAGACCGATAGCTTCCCTGACCTCATTCTGGTTGATGATATCCATCTGATACTCGACCGGCTCCTCAATCGTGACGATGTTTTTCTCGATCGAGTTCAGGGAGTTCAGGGCGGCGTACAGACTGGTGGTCTTACCGCTACCGGTCGGCCCGGTCGCCAGGATCAGACCGAAACTTTTGCTCAACAGCCGCTTGTAGGCTTCCAGGTTGTGCTCGAGCATACCCAGCTTGTTCAGATCGAGCAGCGACTGGTTTTTATCCAGCACACGCAATACGATTTTCTCGCCAAACAGACCCGGAAGCGAGCTGAAACGCAGATCGACCTGCTTGCCCCGGGTATGCACCTGGATGCGTCCGTCCTGAGGCAGCCGGCGCTCGGCGATATCGAGATTCGCCATGACTTTCAGTCGGGATACAATCGAAGCGTGCAGTTCCGGGTTCAGCGTCGTGAATTCGTAGAGCACCCCATCGATGCGCAAGCGTATGCGGCTTTTATTCCTGCCTGGTTCGATGTGTATATCACTGGCACCATCGCGAATCGCGCGCTGGATCACCGAGTTGACCATATTGATGACCGGGCTGCCTTCGGCCAACTCATCAATCTGCGCATAGTCATCGGGGGCCAGGTTTTCGACGACTTCGAAGTCGTCCTCCACCGCTTCAAACAGGTCCAGCCCAAAATCCTGCGGGTCGCCCGAGTAGGCTTCATTGATCGTCTGCAGCACATCCTTGCGTGATGCCAGGATGGCTTTTATCTTGCAGCCGGTGCGGTCCTCAATTTCATCATTGACCGGGATGGATAACGGGCTGGGTGTCGCTATCAGCAGCACCTCGCGGACCTTGAATAATGGAAAAACACACAACTGCGCCGCTTTGTTCTTGTCGATAATCTTTATGATGGCAGGATCGTACAGTTGTGCGTTCAACTTCAAATAGGGCACCTGCAGCTGCTGTGCCAGCACCGGCAGCAGATCATTTTCCGCGATCCAGTTCTGTTCCACCAGAATCTGGCCAATGCGCTTACCACTATTGCCTTGCATCTCCAGTGCCTGCTGGAGATGCGTTTCGCTGATCAGCTTGCGTGATACCAGCTCGTCACCGAGGCGACGTTTTTCCAGCATGGCCACAGGCAGGAAGACACTGGTTGATTTTTCCTCGGGCGGATTCAGCGTGGCCACATAATCGGACACCCCGGCAAGATCCAGTATGTCGCGAATATGCGGGTTCACATTAGCGACTTTCAACCATCCGCCCTCGTGAATGATCTTTTCCACCGCATCCAGTATCGCACCCAGGCTGGTGCTACTGAGCGTCCTGACAGTGGCGAGGTCGATAACGATGCGTTTTTCACGTTCCTGCAGACATTCATCGATCACTTCAGACAGTTGCTTGCACGCCGCTTCATCGAGAACGTTGTAGTGCAGTGCCAGATAGGTCATCATGCCGATGCGGGAACGCGTGATATTCGACGCCGCCTTACCGGCACCGTCCGTCAGGTCTGAATCTTCATCCATTACGCGCATGCCTGATACCCGATATCAGTCGATTTGGGCTAGCTACCTGAACGCACTTTAAAGCTTGAAAGTTCGCACAGGTGCTTCAACTCAAGCTCCATCGGCTGTGGCAACATGATTTCGTAGCCTTGCGCGTAATCGATTTTCATGGTCGCAAGCTTCTCCAGAATCGCTTCATTTTCGACAAACTCGGCGATGGTTTGCACCCCCATGACATTAGCGATCTCCGATATCGACCTGACCATGGTCTGATCCAGCCGGCTGCTGACGATATCCCTGATGAGCCCACCATCTATTTTCAGGTAATCGAGCGATAGCTTTTTCAGGTAACTGAAGGAACTCAAGCCGCTGCCGAAGTCGTCCAGTGCAAACTGCACACCCATCGAATGAATTTCATTCATGAAGGTGATGCAATTCTTGAAATTTTTTATCGCCGAGGTTTCCGTGATCTCGAAATACAGGTTCGTCGGCAGAAAAGAGTATTCATGAAGACAGCCGGAGACATAATCATGAAAATCATCATCACTGATCGTCATGCCGGAAATGTTGATGCCCCATTTGAACAGGGTAGAATGCTCACGGTAGTCATCACTGCTGAGCAATTGCATGGCTCGCTTGAACACCCAGCGATCGACCATGCCCATCAGGTTATAGCGCTCGGCAACGGGAATGAATTCATTGGGCGGCACAAGCTGGCCCGCCTCATCGATCATCCTGACCAGTATTTCATAGTGTGTCTCATTGCCTGTCAGCGGCTCTATGCGCTGGCAATAAAGTTCGAATCTGTTTTCACGCAATGCATGTTTTATATTCTCGACCTGTGTCAGCTGTTTTTTGCGCTTTAACAGCGCCGTATTGCCCGGCTTGTAAACAACAACCCGGCTTTTCGCTTCTTCTTTTGCACTGTCCAGCGCTATCTCTGCGGCATAAATGTGATCGGAAAGCGCTGTCTCTTTGGAATTAAACGCGATCACACCCGCTCTGGACTGGATCGACACTTTCTTGCCTTTCACGGCAATCGACGCACGATCAACTTCATCACAGATCGCTCTGACCAGACTCTCGATGTCCTTGCCTCGTGACTCGATCACCATGGCAAAAAGGTCCGCCTCCAGTCGTGCCATATGCCTGATGCGATGAGAGCATATCGAAATCTTCTCGGCGACTGCCTGTAATACCAGGTCGCCGGTCGCAACACCGTATGCCGCATTGACCACGCTGAATTGATCGATGTTCAGCAACACCAGGTGGCGCTCGCTCCTGGCATGATAAATGTCCCGCCACACCGACTCTTCGAAACCTTTACGGTTCAACAAACCGGTGAGCTCATCCTGGGTGTCCTGTAGATATTTAAGGGTCTTGCGCGCCACAGCATCCAGGGTTGCTTTATTACTGTTGGTAAAATCCTTACTGTAGAACTCATTCAGGCAGCAAAGCACACCACAGGGTGAGCCAGTCGCATCGAGTACGGGCACCAGCAGTACTTTCTTGTCTGCAGGCAAATGAATAGCGCGTCTCAGGTCTTCATCTTTATCGTTAATGCCAAAGCCTTCATGTCCGCTCTGAAACATGGTCAGTGCAGACGAACACAGTTGCTGGAGCAATGTCATCATTTCCAGGGAATCGTGCGTATAAGCCGTGCCACCCGGAAATATTGCATGCCGCGCCGGTACCCATATGGCGGCATAGTCGGCTTCCAGATGCTCACCACAGCTTCTGATATAGCGGCTCAGTATATGGCGCGACTCCCGCTGTTCGGCCAGCTCGAGATCCGACGCACGCAACATGGCCAGCTCATCGTAACGTTCACCCAGCTCGCTGGCCATCGCGTTCAACTCGTACAGGTGCTGCAGCTCAACCTTGACCAGTGATGCAATATTGTTCAACACCTGCATGGTGCGTTCAGAAACAGCCGTATTACCGGCTTCATCATCGATCTCATAAAACACCAGATCGCCGGCCGAGCGGCCCGCCAGTTCGCCGAGCAAACAGCAGCCGATGCTGACACCCGCCTGGTGATACTTGATACATTCGCTGCCACGGCTCGTGACGGCTGTACTCGCCCATTCCCGGTAATCCCCAATCCGGTTTTTTTGCGCATCGTCATCACTATTGGCCCAAACGATCTGCCCACCATCATCACACAGTGCGATAAAAACATTGCACTCCGGGAGCATGTCTTGTGCCATGGTCGCATAGCGTTCTATGCCGAGCTCTTCGTATAAACTTGGAAATAACATGATTATCAGCCTTTGGTCAGGATGCCTTACTATGTATAAAATGACGGTTGATAGCCCTGACCAGATCACGTGGACTGACCGGCTTACCAATAAACGAGATATTACCCAGATCGTGCACCCATTCCCTGTTTTCACTTTCGAGTGTCGACGTCATCACAACTACGGGAATGTTATTTTTGCCGTCCATGGCCCTGATGGTCTCAACCAGCTCGCGGCCGCCGACATGAGGCATTCTCACGTCGGTAACCAGAATATCAGGCTGCAGGCTGTCAACAAGATCGAGCGCTTCCTTGCCATTGTTGACACAGGTCACCTGGTATCCTTCTTTCTGTAAGACCAGTTTCAGGACACGAGAAACGTACGGCTCATCATCCGCTATCAATATCTTGTAGGCATTCATATGGCATCCTTCAGCATGTTATTTTCTTTCTTGAAACTGATTACGAACTCAGAGCCTTGACCCGGATTGCTGTTCAACTGAATTTTTCCGTTGTGCAACTTGACGATTTCATTCACGAGTGACAAGCCAAGGCCATGGCCGCTGCGCTCGCGCACCGCGTCATCATCCGACCTGAAAAACTTGCTGAAAATACGGTGCTGGTCTTCCGCTGAAATACCGATGCCGTTATCGCGCACCCGTATAATCACTTCCATGTCGTCCTGCTCTGCTATCAGCTCGATTCTCCCGCCCGGTTTGTTGTATTTAATGGCATTGCTGATCAGGTTGTTGATACAGACGCGCACCAGGTCCTTATCCAGCTGTATCGTGCCCAGGTCATGATCGAGCTTGAGATCGAAATCCAGTGATTTGGCCTGCTTGTTCCGCGACATGGTTTCATAGATATCTTCGAGCAGCTCGGCGATCTTGACCCGCTGGCGACGCATGGCCACCGTGCCCATTTCGATCATGGTCAGGTTCAGCAGATTGTCGATCATCTGCGAGATACGCCCGGTTTCGTCATGGATGACATTGGCGGCTTCGATCGTCAACTCCCTGGAAGCGTCCGCGTTATCGATCAGCGTTTCACTGTACATAAACAGGATATTCAGGGGTGATTTCAGCTCGTGGGCGACGTGCGCGATAAACTCACCATTATTCTTCTGCTCATCGCCTTCGTGCGTGATATCGCGTAGAACAACCACCGTACCCAGCAGCTGGGTTTGATCTTTCTGTGAAAACAGCGGGTAGGCACTGATCGCTACACGCTTGTCGGTTTCAGCGAGGTAGATATCGGCCTCGTCATGCGGGTATGCCTTCACCGCACTGTTTGCGTGGCAGCTGACCAGGTACTCGGATACCTCCCTGTTTTGACAAATATCCGCGAGGTTGCAGCCAAGTACTTCGCCTCGCTCTGTACCCAGCAGCTTGTGTATCCGATTGCTGGTGTAGGTCACCTGACCGCTTTCATCTGCCACCAGAATGGCGAACGGCAATGCATTCAGTGCGGATTCAAGCCTTGCTTTTTGATAAACAAGCAGCTTGCTGGATACCACCGAATTCGTCTGCTTCGCTTCCAGTGCATCGATGTGTTTGTACGCTGCTTCCACCACGGCACTGAACTGCTGCATGAAGTCCTGGGTGTTACCCTTGTCTGCAACATCGGTGTTTGTCGATTCGGTTTTTTTTATCAGCGCCTGCAACTGGCTGCTTATCCGGCTCAAGGGTTTGATTTCTTTTTTGATCAGGAAATAGAAAATGGGCGTCAGCATGAATATCGCCATGGACATGATCGCCAGCAGGCGCACCTGGGATGTATTCAGCGAATAGCCCGGTTCCAGGTATCCCAGTCGCACGAAAGCCTGTAATTCGCCCTGCTGCATGACCGGTGCAAAGTATTCCTTGATGCTGCCCTTATCGGTCGGGTATTCACGCTCCCCTGTCCACTGGCTGGGCAAACGGGGTATCACCATGGGCGACACGGTGACGCCCGGCGTGACGGTTTCGGCCAGCGCCATGCCATCGATATCGACCAGAGCCGCATAGGCGAAATACTGGTTGACCTGGGTCTCCTTGAGCACGCGCAGCATGCCGACCGAACTGCCTTCTCCCTGCAGTTGCCCGAGCGACATACTGCCCAGCAGCCGCACCAGACCCGTCCCCTGACGCTGAATTTGGCCAATATCTTCGTGTTTCTGCTGGTACAGAAACACAGCCACGGTGATGACGATGACTACCAGCGATGAGGCAATCATTCCTATCCCGATCTTTTCATTCCCGATATTTACATGTTTTTGTTGATCATCATTCATCGTTTAAGACCTATCGGCCCGGTAAATGAAATATTTAGCCGACTGAGAAAGGACCGATCCATCAAGCAGTGGTACGGTCACAGGGCAACAAACCGCAGCAGATCCGAAAGACAACGATGCACACGACACCGCTCACAGGTGTAAAACACGCCGATAAAGTACCGGATCCGTGATTTTTGGAATTTATTACAGTATAGGCAAGATTGGTGCGGATTTAGCCGAATCTGTGGATTTCATCGGTTTGGACAGGTTTGCCCGGATGTGGCACGCAAGATTCCGGCTAAAGTCTCCCGCATTTTTGCCGTTAAACAATTCGAGTCATTATTATTTCGGGTCACACACAATGCCTGGTTACTATAAATACCATCGTCTGTTTCTTTGTCTGGCGCTCATTGCTGCAGCGGCTGTGCAAGTGCAGGGTGTTGCTTATGCCGGCCCGGACCCGTCCGAAGAGCCGCAGACAGCGTCGCTGATTCAGGCGTTGAAATCGGGTGGATTCGTGGTGTATCTGCGACATGCCGCGACCGACCGCACCCAGGTCGACCAGGATCGCAATGATCTGACGACCTGCACGAGCCAGAGAAACCTGTCTGACACAGGCCGAGCTCAAGCGCGCGCCATCGGAGAAGCAGTGAGCGCACTCAGGATCCCGATAGGCAGCGTCATCACCAGCCCCTATTGCCGTTGTCAGGACACGGCTGAACTGGCCTTCGGTAAGTCAGAGGTCACGGACGATCTTCGCTTTGGCCTGGGTGATGATATACAGCAGACCGCACACCTGTCACAGGCCTTGAAGAATATGCTATCCACACCACCCGCACCAGGAACCAATACCGTGCTGGTATCGCATACTGCGAATCTCAAGGAGGCCGCCGGCATCTGGCCGCAACCTGAAGGCGCGGCTTTTCTATTCAGACCTCTTCCCGGTGTTGGTTTTGAGTACATCGGCAGAGTCCCACCCGAGGCATGGATACAGCAGCTGCCCGCAGCATCCGTTACATCCGCATTCATCGAGTGAAGATTCATTATGCAACGATCCATCTAAAAAACATATAACGATGGTTTCACTCAAACGCTTATCCCTACGTAGCAAGTTTCTTGTCGCACCGGCCATTGCTCTGCTGCTAATGGCACTGGTTTCAACCGTCCTGCTTCAAACGACGCGAAAGCAGCACGAACTGCTGGTTAAGGTTGAGCAGGGCGAACTGCACGTTTCTAACCAGATTACAGAACTGTTCAGTCGGCTTTCCACCGTGCATCTGTTCATCTACGACCTGCTGGTCAACCAGGCACCGCACGTTAGCGAGGAACAAATATACGAACAGGGCAAATCTCATCTCTACACGATTTTCGCGATAGAAAAAGAAATCGCTGATAACAGCCTGGTCGAGATGATGAAAAAAAATGAACGTTCACATCATGCGAACCTGACAGCAGAACTGGTCAAATACCGCTCAAATATTATTTCCGCTATTGAAATGGCCACGGTTGACAGAGATCTGTCCATGCAGCATATCCAGCGCGCAACAGAATACTTCAATCGGGTGAACAAGCAGTACCTGATGCTTCTCGACGCCATCCGTAGTGGCGTAAATGACAAGCTTGTCAACATGCGTAGCGATACCAGGCACACATTGCGTTACT
>Ga0316201_10001140_pt1 | contig 17307 bp, 7 predicted proteins | sample CS6wburrow_MG_FD_204516 | JGI IMG/M metagenome (GOLD analysis project Ga0316201, IMG submission 204516) | Coastal sediment microbial communities from Delaware Bay, Delaware, United States - CS-6 worm burrow | ecosystem: Environmental > Aquatic > Marine > Coastal > Sediment | place: USA: Delaware... | reverse complement strand
GTCGAGTGTGCTGCGCCCGCACGGCGGACGCTCCAAGGATTGCGTGGGTCGTTGGAGGAGGGTTTTCCATCGGTGATCGTGTGTGGGCTCTCCTCTACGGACAAGCGTGACAATCACCGTATGCTTAGGCGGAAGCCACGTCGCAATCGACTTGGTTCATTCATCGAACGAAGTACGCGTGAGGCCGGAAGATGTCAAGACCCTCCTTCGGGCGATTGGGTGGGTTCAAGGAGTGAAGAAGCCCGCGCCTTGATACACGGGGTCGTTGCAGGGGGCGCCCGCTGGCGTGCCGCAAAGCGCGTAGTTTGGCTGCCGGAGCTCGTCCCAAAAGCCCCAACCATCGTCCGTCCCCTTCCAGGCCTCGTCGAAGGCCACGAAATCCATGACGGTCACAGGCCCGCCGGGGGACCGTTCCCAGCTTTGCATCAGGTCCTTGTACCACTTCGCGTTCACGGGATTCGCGGCATAGGTCTCGATCTCTTGGCTGAAATTGGTCTGCCGCCACTTCCAGCCGGTCTCGCCTATGACGATCGGAAGCGTGTCACCGACGGTGACGGTCGTGCCCGCATTGAGGTACGTGTAGTCGTAGACGGACTGGTAGTTGTCCTGGGCTTTGACGAGTGAGGCGTTCATCATGGCCTCTGCCCGTAGAGGGCCGGCCGGAACCCCGAGCTGCTGCCAGTCCCATTGCTGGTAGTTGAGGAATGGGTAGGTGTGAATGGACACGAAGTCGATGAGTCGCAGGACCCCGTCTGGGCTTCTGCCAAAGAAGTTTGCGTAGAACGTGTAGTCGTCGTCCGCCGTGATCGGCTGCGCCACGTTGGCTCGGGTCTCGGCGATGTACCCTTCGAGGCAGTTCAATGGCATGAACGCCGCGAAGAACGAGGTCTCGTTGCCGACGCTGACCGTCACGACGCTGGGATAGGTGTTGGCCAGCCGGATGGCGGTTGCGACCTGGGAGTCGTTGATCGCGCTATCGCAGTTGTCGGCTTCGGGGCCCGGGGCGAGCCCCCCGAGAAAGAGCCCCTGCTGGAACTGCATCTCGGGGAAATTCGCCTCGGCGAGCTGCAGGATCCTCTCGTGCACCGGGTCTGCGCCGAACAGGCGAATCAGGTTGTAGCCAGCGGTGTCCATCAGGGAGAGGTCCTCGAGGAGGTCGGCGTCACTGGGGAATTCACTGCCCGGTCCCCCTGCCCGGTACGGGCCGTAGTTGATCGCGTTGCCGGTCGTGTAGATCTCCGGCAGGGGCCGCAGCTCGATACCAGGGCCGCCGCCGCCACCGCAGCCGGTGGGACCAACGGTGATGTTGTCGTAGAAGTTGCCCGAGCCCTCGAAGTTCGACGCCCTGGTCTGGAAGCCGTACTGCAAGACGTAGCCGACCTTGCTCGCATCGACCACCAGGCTGAGCGTGAAGGTGCCCCAGGTTGCCGGAAGATTGGTCGTGTCTTGCGTGATGTTGTCGATCGTCGCAAAACCAGCGCCTGGATCGAGGGTCTTGATGAACGCCAACGCGGTCGACGCGCCCTCGATGTTGCCTGCCTTCGCATCGAACGTGAACGAGATCGTCGTCCCGACATCGCTCGCTACGATCGTTCGCTCACGGAACACGATGGCTTCGATGACGCGACCGAGCGCGTGATCCCCGTTGTTGTAGTCGTTGTAGATCGACAGCTGCTGCGCGCCTTGTTCTGCGCCACCTTCGCCGACAGCGACCGCCGAGAATGCGGGGCCCCCGTTCGGAGCAGGGAACGCGAAGTAGTCGTACAGGAACGTCGTGCCGTCTGGCGCAAACACGTTCGCGCCGACCAGCCATCCATCGTCAGACAACGAGTTCGGCACAGGCTGGGGTGGGTCTCCTGGAGTGAGCGCTTCGAAGTCCTGTCCGTACTCGCAGACGAGGGTCGACTCGCAGGCGTTGTTGACGCAGGTCTCACCGCTTCCGCACTGGGCATCGATGTTGCACTCGACGCAAGCACCCGCGCCGTCACAGACGCCCGCGCTGCCACCCAGGTCGCAGCCCGTGTTGATGCCGTCGTTCTGCGGGTTGCAGGAGCCGTCGGCTGGATCGCAGACACCGGTCACACATTCCCCTGGGTCGGGGCAGGTGACGCCGGTGCAAAGGCCTACGCAGTCACCCGCGCTGCAGGTGCCGGGGAAGCCGCCCGTCGTGCACTGGTTGCTGTCGTTGTTGGTGAATTCACAGGCCCCGGCGACGCATGCGTTGTCGGTGCACTCGTTGTTGTCTTCACAGTCGCTGTTCTGCGTGCACGCGACGCAGTTGCCCTGTCCGTCGCAGGTCCCGCCTGTGGGCGGGGAGCAGGCATCGCCCGCGGCAGAGCCGGGGTCAGGCGTGCAGATCGCCGAGTTGTCGTTGGGATCGGCGGTGCACACCTCGGGGCTGCACGCGTCAGACTGGTTGCAGGGGTCCGCCGCACAGGGGTCGATGGCCTGGCAGTTCTCGTCACAGAAGACGCCGTCGGGCGGATCGCAGTCTTCGCCCGGATCGATCTGCCCGTTGCCGCATCCCTGCGCCACCGTGCAGTCGACGTTGATCGCCCTGCGAGCCGCGTTGTTGTTGCTGCCATCGGGGAGAAGGCCGGTGCAGCTATCGAAGCCGTCATCGGAGACGGCGACGATGATTTGGCACGGGCCCACGTCGGTGCACTCGACTGTGTTGAGCACGGCCTCGCAGCCGCTGACCGTCTCGCAGCTTGCGGCTGTGGCGGAGCCAACCGTTGCGACATTGCCACAGGCGCCAGCCGCTTCCACGGAGACCGTGACGGGATCGCCGTCCGGATCGTAGACCTCGGTCTGAACGTCGATGAGGTTGCCGATCGATTGGGTCGTCGGGGTGACGAGGATCTGCCTGTACTCGGCGCACTGGTTGAAGGTGCCGTCGCCGCGGACGCCGCCGTATCGCGGTGTGTGGATGCAGGCCAGGATGACTTCGCCCTGAGTCGTCGAATCGGTGTTGATCACGACCGAGAGATTGCCGGTGCACTCGGTGTTTCCGGTATTCGACACCGCAAAGAACTCGAAGTGGCAAGGTCCAGCCGGCAGGCCCTGCTTCTCAAAGAGGCCGATGGTGTTGTACGGCTCCGGACCTTGGGACGTGGACACGTTAATCGTGAAGGTTTCCGGTGAGCTTTGCGCAGGCCGTGGGACACCTAAAACTGGATCGATCCCCTCGCAGAACAACGAGACATCCACAGTGTCGATTTGCTCGTTGGGGCCTGACGGAGGAGTCGCGAGCGTGACGGTCATGCCGACACTGCCGATGCCTTCTGGGCTCTGGGTTTGGTCCGAGCTGCAGCCTGGAAGTGCTACGGCAAAGGCCGCGGCGGCCAAGAGCATGACCGTTGTGGTTGTTCTACCCGAGAGAGTTCGCATCGCATCGCCTCTGTCATCAGTACGCGGATCTAAAGGAAGTGAATGGGGTCGCCCGGGGGCGCTTAGTCTAGTCTGTTGATAGTGCTGCTAGTGTAAGAGGTGTGGAGCCCACCCCCTCCGATCGATGATCGGAGGGGGGCTCCGTCGTGCCTCACGGCTTAGGGAAGGGTGATCGTAACGTTGTCGAAGTAGACATCGGCGCCACAGCCCACCACGGGTCCGCAACTGACCTTCAACTGCAGCGTCACGCCGCCGCTGACATCACCTCCCAGGTTGGTGTTCCAGGTGAAGGACTGCCAGCCGGCGGTTGGGAATATCGGCGCGCCGGTATAGATCTCTCCGGTCGCTCCGCCACCGCTGAACTCAGAGAACAGCTCGACGAACACAACGCCACCGTCGCCTTGGAGCGAACCGCGCATGTCCCAAGTGACCGTAATTGCCTGGCCTGGTGTCAGGTTTCCGGCTTCCAGGTTTGCATTCTTTATCAGGTTGTCGACAGGGCCATCTCCCGCAACGCGTACAGGCACGACGAGGTTCGCCGCAAAGGTGCCTTCCGAGGGATTGTCGGTAACAATCGTTTGAATCCCACCGTTCGGGAACTGCTGCCAACTGGCATCAGGGCTGCCGTCGTTGAAAGCACCGGTTTCAAAACCGCCGTTTATTGCGATGTCGCCACTGGGACCACCACCGCCGTTGTCGACAACGCAGCCGGTGGGACCGACGGAGATGTTGTCGTAGAAGTTGCCCGAGCCCTCGAAGTTCGACGCCCTGGTCTGGTAGCCGTACTGCAAGATGTAGCCGACCTTGCTTGCATCGACCACCAAGCTGAGCGTGAAGGTGCCCCAGGATGCCGGAAGATTGGTCGTGTCTTGCGTGATGTTGTCGATCGTCGCAAAACCAGCGCCTGGATCGAGGGTCTTGATGAACGCCAACGCGGTCGAAGCGCCCTCGATGTTGCCTGCCTTCGCATCGAACGTAAACGAGATCGTCGTCCCGATATCGCTCGCTACGATCGTTCGCTCACGGAACACGATGGCTTCGATGATGTTGCCCACCGCGTGGTCCGCGTTGTTGTAGTCGTTGTAGATCGACAGCTGCTGCGCGCCTTGTTCGGGACCACCTTCCCCTACAGCGACTGCAGAGAATCCGGCGCCACCGTTCGGAGCAGGGAACGCGAAGTAGTCGTACAGGAACGTCGTGCCGTCTGGCGCAAACACGTTCGCGCCGACCAGCCATCCATCTTCGGACAACGAGTTCGGCACGGGCTGGGGCGGGTCCCCTGGAACGGCCGATTCGAAGTCCTGTCCGTACTCGCAGGCAATGGGCGCCTGGTCGCAGACGCCTGCGTTGCAGGTGCCGGCGCCGCCGTCGCAGGCGGTTCCGTCCGCGACGTTCGAGGTTTCGCAGGTTCCAGCGTTACACGCTGCAGCGGTACAATCGTTGCCATCGTCCGGGCAGTCCGCATCGACCACGCACTCGCCACCGCCGCCTCCCGACGTGCAGAGGGATACGTTGTCGTAGAAGTTGCCCGAGCCCTCGAAGTTCGACGCCCTGGTCTGGAAGCCGTACTGCAAGGTCTGGCCGACCAGGCTCGCATCGACCAGCAAGCTGATCGTGAAGGTGCCCCAGCTTGCGGGCAGATTCGTCGTATCTTGAGTGATGTTGTTGGTCGTCGCAAAGCCAGCGCTTGGATCGAGGGTCTTGACGAACGCCAACGCGGTCGACGCGCCCTCGATGTTGCCTGCCTTCGCATCGAACTTGAACGTGAGGGTCGTCCCGGCATCGCTGGCTACGATCGTGCGCTCACGGAACACGATGGCTTCGATGACGCGACCGAGCGCGTGATCCGCGTTGTTGTAGTCGTTGTAGATCGACAGCTGTTGCGCACCTTGTTCGGGACCACCTTCCCCTACAGCGACTGCAGAGAATGCGGGGCCCCCGTTTGGAGCCGGGAACGCGAAGTAGTCGTACAGGAACGTCGTGCCGTCCGTGTCGAACACGTTCGCGCCGACCAGCCATCCATCTTCGGACAACGAGTTCGGCACAGGCTGGGGCGGGTCTCCTGGAACCATTGCCTCGAAGTCCTGGTCGTACTCGCATACGAGACCCGCTCCCTCACATACGTTGTTGACGCAGGTCTCGCCGCTCGCGCACTGCGCATCGATGTTGCACTCGACGCAAGCACCCGCGCCGTCACAGACGCCCGCGCTGCCACCGAGGTCACAGCCCGTGTTGATGCCGTCGTTCTGCGGGTTGCAGGAGCCATCGGCCGGATCACAGACGTTGGTCACACACTCCCCAGCGTCAGGGCAGGTCACGCCGGTGCAAAGGCCTTCGCAGACGCCCGCGTTGCAAGAGCCGGGGAGGCCGCCCACGGAGCAGCTGTTGGCGTCGTTGTTGGTGAATTCACATGCGCCGGCGACGCAGGCGTTGTCGGTGCACTCGTTGTTGTCTTCGCAGTCGGCGTCCACGGTACACGCGACGCAGTTGCCCTGGCCATCGCAGGTCCCGCCTGTGGGCGGGGAGCAGGCGTCGCCCGCGGCAGAGCCGGGGTCAGGCGTGCAGATCGCGGAGTTGTCGTTCGGATCGGCGGTGCACACCTCGGGGCTGCACACATCGCTCTGGTTGCAGGGGTCCGGCGCACAGTTGTCGATGTCCTGACAGTTGGCGTCGCAGAAGACGCCGTCGGGCGGGTCGCAGTCTTCGCCGGGCTCGAGGATTCCGTTGCCGCATCCTGAGGCCACCGTGCAGTCGACGTCGATCGTCCTGCGGGCCGCATTATTGTTGCTGCCGTCGGGGAGAAGGCCGGTGCAGCTATCGAACCCGTCATCGGAGAGGGCGACGATGATTTGGCAGAGTCCCACGCCGGTGCACTCGACCGTGTTGACCACAGTCTCGCAGCCGCTGACCGTCTCGCAGCTCGCCGCGCTTCCGAGGTTGCCGACGACGTTGCCGCACGCACCCGTGGTTGTCACATCGACCGTCACGGGATCGCCGTCTGGATCGTAGACCTCAGTCGCGATGTCGACGAGGTTGCCGATCGATTGCGTCGTCGGGGTGACGAGGATCTGCCTGTATTCGGCGCACTGGTTGAAGGTGCCGTCCGTGCGGATGCCGCCATATCGAGGTGTGTGAATGCAGGCCAGGACGACTTCACTCGGCGTGGTCTGGTCGGTCACGATCGCGACCGTGATCTCGCCCGTGCACTCGGTGTTTCCGGTATTCGAGACGGCGGTGAACGCCAAGTAGCAGTTGCCAGCGGGCAGGCCCTGCTTCTCGAGGAGGCCGATGGTGTTTTTCGGCTCCGGTCCTTGAGAGGTGGACACGTTGATCGAGAACGTCTCGGGGTTGCTCATCGGAGGCCGCGGGACGCCCAAAACCGGGTCGATCCCATCGCAGTACAACTCCACATTGACGGTGTCGATCTGCTCGTTGGGACCCGCCGGGGGGGTTGCAAGCGTGACGGCCATGTCTAGATTGCCGATGCCTGGTTCGGGTTGGTCAGAGCTACAGCCTGGAAGTGCGACGGCCAAGGCCGCACACGTCAGCGCGACTGAGCTCGCGAATCGTGTAAATGACATCCTGATTTCTCCTTGTGAGCTTTTCACGGGATCTGTCTTGTTCGCAACGTTTGTTCGGACATCGAACAAACCAGAGAAGGCGATAGGGATAACCCGACACGATTCCGGAGATCAACCCCCAAAATTGAGTACGTTGCGAGTGTCGTGAGAGTGCCCCTGATTTGTGAGACGCCTCACGGGCATGCGAACGCCTCCCAAGCTTGAAGAGCCACAGATCGGTGTGGTTGTCGCCTCGCGCCGGCGAGGACTGCACTATCCTGAAAAAACGGTCAGTCCAGGAAGGCAACCCTCTTTAGGCCGGGCATCCTGTGTAATCTTGCCTACATGAATGAGCGGTAATTGGGTGAACTCGTTGAAAGGGATCAGAGGCTGCTGTCATTACAAGGACCTCGGACGATGAACGTTGCGCATTGCAGCATTGCCCGAGTCCGCGGCGGCATGTCCGAAAAGTGCCAACTTGCTCGTCACAAACGGCCAGGCGCAGCCCAATGAGGCTTTTTGTGGGTGCTGGACCAAGCGGCTTGGCAAGACACGGGTGTGCCTGTCATCGTGTGCAGTGCGTCGAGTGGTTCTTGAACTAGGAGACTGTGAGTGCGTTGCTTCGTTGGATTTGGGTACATCGCGTCGTTTGGCATTCTCTTCGCTGCAGGTTGCGGAGACGCTGGGAGCAATCCTGAAATCGAATGCGCGCAAAGCGTGTGCCCCTGTAGCGAGGGCGGCATTCGGGCGGCCATTCGCGAAGGCCTCGGACCGTACACCTTCGACTGCGGTGGCCCTTCCACGATCATCACTGGCCGCGAGATCGTCATCGATGCCGATGTCACGCTGGACGGCGGGGGCAATCTCACGGTGGACGGGAACGGAGCACACCGTGTGTTCTCGGTGCCCGACGGTGTGGCAGCGGAGCTCATCGGTTTGACGGTGGCCAACGGCAACGAAACCGCCGAGCACGGGGGAGGCATTCTGAATGAAGGGACGCTGACACTCACGAACAGCACGGTCTCCGGGAGCTCCGCAGGCCGTGACACTGGATGCAGGACCACCGACCCAAATCTGCTCTGTTCCGAAGGCGGCGGGATTTGGAATGCTGGCACCCTAACCCTGATGGGCAGCACGGTGTCTGGAAATACGGCGCCGTTCGGCGGCGGCATTTCGAACCGCGACGGTAGCCTGACCGTGATCGATAGCGTCATCCGGATGAACTCCGCGGACGGATGCCGAGTCGGGGACGCCTTTTGTAGCTTTGGCGGAGGCGTATGGAATTCTGGGATGCTGACGGTCGAGAACAGCACCGTTTCCGGCAACGCCTCGAATTGGGGTGGAGGTATCTTCAACCGCGGAGTGCGCGAGCCGACGATTCGGAACAGCACCATCTCCGGAAACGCCGCGGGCTTTGACGGCGGCGGCCTCTTGAACTTCGAGACGCTCGCGCTGATCGATAGCACCGTGGCCGACAACGTGGCCGGCCAGAGCGGCGGTGGGATTGCCAACGAACGAGATGGTACGCTCGAGGTGACCAACAGCACGCTGTCGGGCAACAGCGCAGTTGCGTCGGGCGGAGGCCTATTGAATGCGGCGGAGGCCGCAGCCAATCTCGTGAACACGACCGTGTCGACCAACACTGCGGACCGCGAGGGGGGTGGCATCTACACCGGCGGGGCGTTGTTGTTGATCAGCAGCACGATTGCCGCCAACGACGCGCTGAGGGGTAGCGCTATTTTCGACCCGGGAGCGCCCGGCGATGCCCTGCGCTCGATCATGAATACGGCGGTGGAGGGTGACTGTGCGGGTTCGCCGCTAGACTCCGGCGGCTACAATATCGAAAGCCCTGGCAACACCTGCGGTTTCAACGAGGCTACCGATCAGCCTGCCGAAGATCAGCTGAACCTCGGTCCGCTCCAGGACAACGACGGACCCACCCAGACCCATGAGCTGCAAAAGAACAGCGCTGCCATCGACCGAATCCCAGAGCCCGATTGCGTCGACGGAGCCGGCGAACCCTTGACCGCAGACCAACGCGGCGAGGCCCGTCCGGCGGGCGCAAACGCAACCTGCGACGTGGGTGCGTTCGAAGCTCAGCCCTAAACTCACCCGTTCGTCGCCAGATCCGTGACCCTGTCTTCCCCGGCATGTCTTGACACGATTTGCTCGGATTGATACTTGGTTCGCTGGTCGAACAAACGCCCGATTCGTCGCTTCGACGGTTGTTTTCGCTGGAGATCCAACACGGTGGATGAGGTTTTTCCCAAAGGCTTTGTTTGGGGGGTCGCCACTTCGGCCTTCCAAATTGAAGGTGCCCACGATGTCGATGGCAGGGGTCCATCGATCTGGGACACCTATGCCGAGCAACCTGGGCTCATCGAAGACGGCAGCAACGCCCATGTCGCGTGCGACCACTACCATCGTTACGCGGAGGACATCGCGGTGATGGCGTCCCTCGGGCTGGACGCGTACCGCTTCAGCATTGCCTGGCCGCGAATCCTTCCCACCGGTCGCGGCGCGGTCAACGTTGCGGGGCTCGATTTCTACGACCGGCTGGTGGACGGGCTCTTGGCAGCTGGAATTTCGCCGTGGGCCACGCTGTACCACTGGGACCTGCCGCAGGCCCTCGAAGACGAGGGCGGCTGGACCAACCGTGCCACGGTAGACGCATTTGTAGAGCTCGCCGACGCCGTCAGCGCGCGTCTTGGCGATCGCGTGGAGCACTGGATCACCCACAACGAACCTTGGTGTGTAAGCGTGCTTGGACATGCCTATGGAGTGCACGCGCCCGGCAAAAAAGACTGGCGCGATGCCTTGGTCGCATCACACCATTTGCTGCTGAGCCACGGGCGTGCCGTGCCCGTGATTCGTCACAACTCGGCGGGGTCGAAAGTGGGCATCACGATGCTGGTTTCCGAATGCGTGCCTGCTTCTCCGAGCGAGGCTGACCGAATCTCGGCTACACAATACGACGGCGAGCTCAACCGATGGTTCTTGGATCCAATCTATTTGGGTCTTTACCCAAAAGACGTGATCGAGTACCACCAGCGCGAAGGGCGATTGCCGGATGGCATGAATTTCGTACGGCCAGGTGACCTCGAGGAGATCCAGACCCCAATCGACTTTTTGGGCGTCAACTACTACAGCCGCGCCGTGGTCCGCAGCGCAACAATTCCTGAAGCTGACAACGAGCCGAGAACCATTCCGCTGCCTGACCCAGCCGAGCTGACCGACATGGGCTGGGAAGTCTATCCCGACGGGCTGGCTCGAACGCTCATCCGGTTGAATGACGACTACGAGCCGGGTTCGATGGTGGTCACCGAGAATGGCGCTGCATATGCAACAGCGCCAGGGCCCGACGGGTCCGTGCAGGACACTCGGCGTTGCGACTACTTGAAGAGGCACCTGCAGGCGTGTCTTGCTGTGATCGACGCAGGCGTCCCTCTGCACGGCTATTTCCTGTGGTCGCTGCTCGACAATTTCGAGTGGGCGTTTGGGTTCGCAAAGCGCTTTGGCATCGTTTGGGTCGATTTCGAAACCCAGCAACGAATCATCAAGGCGTCGGGGCACCTGTACAGCCGCATCGTCCGAGACAACAAGATTCCGAAGGAGCAGGCGGCATGAGAATCGCCAGTGGACTCGTCTTTGTCTTGCTGTGGTCCTCCGTTGCTGCCGCACAGCAGTTCGAAGAGGAAACGGTGGTGCCGACACCGTCAGGCGGCCCGATGGCGCCCGGTATGCCCCCACCGCCCGGCGCACCCGGACCACCCGGCGCACCCACACCGCCGAGCGACGACTTCGCCCCGCCGCCTGCATCCGAAATGCCAGCGGCATACCAACGGCCAGAAACACCCCCACCGGGATCCGCACCGACCATTCCCAAGACCGACGGCCCCAATGTCGTCAAGGTTCACAAGGACGAACGCGGATACCAGCTTCTCGTCGACGGCAAGCCGACGATGGTGTTCGGGATGAACTGGGCATACATGCCGATCGGCCAGAACTACACCTACGACTTCTGGGGCAAGCCCGACGAGGTGATCGTCAAAGCGCTAGACGCCGAGATGAGGTGGCTGAAGGACATGCACGTCAATGTCATTCGGCAGTACGTGAACGCCCTCGGGGGCATTCCACCCCGATGGATTACCTACATCTACGAGAAATACGGGATCTATACGGTCATCAACCACGACATGGGCCGTTACGGGATGCACATCGACGGCGCCTGGGTCAACCCGGTCGACTATTCGAACGAGCGCTTCCGCGAGTTGGTGAAAGAGCAAATCACCGAGCTGGTTGCCCAGTACAAAGGCACGCCAGGTTTGTTGATGTGGCTGCTCGGCAACGAGAACAACTACGGGCTCTACTGGAAGTCCAGCGAGATCGAAGACCTGCCCGAGGAATCGCAAGGGGATGCGCGTGCGACCTTCTTGTACTCGTTGTTCGGGGAGGTCACCGATCTCATTCACTCCCTCGACGAGAACCACCCGGTATCGATGGCCAACGGCGACCTCGGATTCCTCGAAGTCATCAAAGAGGAATGCCCGAACATCGACGTGTTCGGCACCAACGTGTATCGCGGTATGTCGTCGGGGGACCTTTTCGAGCGCGTGGACAAGGAGCTTGGCCGTCCGTTGATGTACACCGAGTTTGGCTCGGACGCGTTCAATGCGAAAACCGGGCGGGAAGACCAGGTTGCCCAGGCGCAGTATCTACGATCCCTTTGGCAGGAGATTTACGAGCAGAGTTACGGCAAGGGCAGGGTGGGGAACGCCATCGGCGGCATGATTTTTCAGTGGAGCGACGGTTGGTGGAAGTACAAGCAAGACGTCAACCTCGACAAGCACGACACCACCGCATCGTGGTCGAACCAAGCGTACCTATCGGACTGGGTCGAGGGCCAAAACAACATGAACGAGGAGTGGTTCGGGATCGCGGGGAAGGGGAAGCCCAATGTCGACGGGATCTACACGGTCTATCCGCGCGCCGCGTACTATCTCTTACAGGACGCCTTCACGCTCGATCCTTACGCCTCGGACACCAGCATCGAGAAAATCCGCCAACACTTTGGGAGGCTCGGGCCGAGATCGTACGACGACGCGGAGTCCAGGCTCATGGAGCTCGGCTGGGCGCGCGTCAGCAGGCTGCGGGTGGACTTCGATACCTATACGACGGGCGGCCGTCAGCTCAACGTGCCGGAGAGGGCAGAGACTCGCTTCGATCACACCGAATCGTTCTATCTTGGCGTGGAGGTCAAGCCGTTTGCCGGCGTGCGAGCCGAGGTGGTGGTCAACGGACTCGGAAACGTAGCGTTGAACCCGATCAACGAGATCTTCTACGAAAATCGGGGCATTCCAGTTGGAATCGTAGACGAGTCGGGTGAGGTTCGCGACCTCAGTGGATTCAACCGCTTCCAGGTCTACGAAGCCTCCTTCGACTGGGACAGCAAGTACTTCTTGCTCGAGAGCTTTTTTCGCGGCGAGGGGCACTACCACTGGGGCTATGAGGGAGACTTCTTTGGTCTCTACCCCGAGGTGCACCAGCAATACGATATCGACATCTACAACGCGAACGCCCCGCTCGGCGTCGTGTTCTCCGGCAAGGACAAAGTCGATGGCCTCAAGGTCGCGTATGGTCCCCAGCTCTGGTGGGGTGCGAACCCAACGGTCATGGCCAAGTACTACCGGGTCTTCGGGGATTTCAAGTTCGCGGTGATGCACCAGGAAGACATTGCCCAGCAGGCGACGGGGATCGCGAGCTCGGTGATTCCGCAGCCGAAGAGCCGCAAGAGCACCTTGTACTTTGGCTACGCGAGCCGTCGGATCACCTTGGAGCTCGGCGGCATCACGTCGCGCTCGAACTTCATCGGAGACGCCTACCAGACCTCACGTCAAGCCGACGGGCCGACGTATTTGGACTCTGGCTACTACATCCGCAACAACACGGTCAATTTCGCCGATACGCTCGGCGGCAAGGCCAAGCTCACGCTGAACGCGGCGCCGTTCTTTTGGTACGTGCAGGGAGGCTACCGAGGACTCGTTAGCGATGCCGGTGCGGACCAGACCATGACGATTACCGCTTGGTCGCTCAAGGAAAGCGGCCAAGGCAACCATTGGGCGGTGTCGACGGGGCTCGGGTACTACGCGGGCAAGTTCGTGTTGGGGCCGAATTTCTTGGTACAAAGGCCCCTCGAAGGCCCCCTTCCGTTAATCCCCGACCTCTTCGACTCGGACACCGGTACGTACTATCCAGGGGTCAACGGCAGAAACCAGCTCGACGACCCGTTCTGGGTTCGCTCGAACCGGGAGACGTATGGGTTCGAGCTGCTGCTCGGGTTCGACCCGACGCCGGCGACCCAGCTGTGGGCTTGGGACAACCTGGAGCGCGAGGACGCGAAGTTCAGCGCGGTGCTCGATTTCGTCTACAAGATTTTCCCCACGGCCCAGGACTCCGCCGTGGCCATCAACCAGGACTTGATTCTGTTTGCCTTCGCGACCAGCGCGCCGGCCAGAAACCTTTGGGACGTCAGCCTGCGGACCGTCACGAACTTCACCTACAAGATGCGTTTGGTGAACTGGATCTACGCCGGGCAAGGGCAAGCCAACGGCGACAGCCCTCGCACGGTGACGCGCTTTGGCACCTACGGCTGGTACAAGTACGGCACCTTCAACATCAATTATCACCTGAAGTTCAACGATTGGGGGCCGTACGACTACTACAGGGACTTCAACCTGACGTTCCCGCTGCAAGCGATGCTCGATTTCTCCTACGCGTTGGAACCGCCAGGGATGTACGCCCCCGCCTCCACGAGATTCGGCGTGCGCGGGCAGTTCCGGAACCTCGACAAATTCTCCGGTCGATACCTCATCGATCCTCAAGATCCCGGCCGCAAGGGTCGCGAATGGGAGATTAAGACTTATGTGCAGTTCGTCTATTAAGTTGTCGTTGATAGGGCTCGTGCTGGTCGCCGTCGCGTGCGGAGATGACCCCACATATGAGTTCGGCTTCAACACGACCGGCATCGAGTTCGAGCTCTTCGACCCGACGGAGGGCGTTCACCCGTCCAAGGTCACCCTCAATAATCCGCGCAACCCGTTCCGCGAGTTCGGCGTCAGCGACGACACGAAGTTCGCCATCCTGGGTGATGGGGGCAACGCGGGAGCCTTCTACGCCTGGGCGGCGGTGCTGGCGAAAATCCCGATCGGAGAAAACCAGTTCTTCACGGCGGTCAAGCTCCGTGACCTCTACGAGTCCAACGAGGTTGCGGAGGAAGACCGAGAGACGGTCCGAAGAATGGCCGTCGATGGGTTTCAGGCCGTGCTGGACTGCTTTCCCGAATCGTTGTTGTTCGATGCCTCAGGGACGGTCCCGCAAAGGTTCGCGACGCTCGCATACAATCAAATTCTGGACCTCGGTGGGGTGGTTCAGGGCGACTGGGTCGTGGTGGAGGACAGTTTGGGAAATCCCACTGCGGTACGGAGCACGGGGGTCGATCCCCTGGATCGAGATTTCAAATGTCGCTAACACGGAGACACCTCGCGTGGATCGCCCTGCTGCTTGCCCTCAGCCTCGTAGGCGGCTGCACGACGGACCTCGGAACGCCCGACTACTCCGGGCAGGTCGGCCTTCGAGATCGCATTCAAGGGCCGTTTTTCCCGTTTCCGCCGGTCCCGCCCGACCCGTACCAGCCTGGCGAGGAGCGGCTGTCGGTGGGCTATTTCTACGAAGGCGGCCGTTCGGAAACGATTCCGATCAACACGGTGACCACCAACTACTTCATCTTCGTCGTCGACCAGAATAGGCCGGGCCAGACCTTGACGGGTAATCAGTTCCCATCGAGGGATCGGCTCGAAGGGCTCGAGTCTATCGAGTTCACGACCGCGGATCAGCCGTTTTGGGGCGTTGGCATCCTTTGGGGGGAGGCCATCGACCTGTCGGAATGGACGACGATGTATGTCGGTTTCAAGTCGAGCGACGGATCTTTCGAAAGGTTTGATCTCACGCTTCAGTCTGCGGCGACCGTACCGAACGTGCCGCCCCCGGACCCCAGAAGTGTCGTCCTCGATCCGCGGGACTACGGCTACGTCAATGACGGGGAATGGCATTTCCTGCGGATTCCGCTTCAAGATGCCATCGATCTCGGGTGGGATCAGAGTAACGCTCGCTCGCCGTTCATCATCAGCGCGCCGACTCGTCAAGCCGGAGACCGGATGCTGATCGACAACCTGTATTTCACGAAAGAAGATAGCTCAGGTGGGGGTGGCAGCGGTGGCACGGCGGGCAGCGGTGGCACGGCGGGTAGCGGTGGTTCAGCCGGTAGCGGTGGCACGGCGGGGACCGGAGGATCAGGCGGGGCGCTCGAAATCGTTTACGAACAGGATTTCGAGTCGCTCGACGCCAACAGCGCCACGGCGCTCGGTGATGACGGATGGGTGTTCTTCGCGACCGTGTTTGACGACGGCGGGAATCCCCTCTTTCCCTTCGGCCCCATGCCCGCGCCCAACGCCACCGTCAGCCCGAGTGATACGTTCATCTCGGCGGTGGCTTCGGGGGAAGGCGATACGCCACAAGGCACGCAACAACTCAGCGTCTTCAACGACTACAACTGTTGCCAGCCGAACAACGGGCACTTCAACGGAACCGACCGGGTCGAGATGAACGTCTTCCAAGAGCTGCGCTCCGAGCTCAGTCCGATCACTGCGGCCGATATCGGTAGGACACTCACCTTCAGCTTCGACGCCAAGCGAGGCAACATCGAGGGCGCCACGACTGCGTCGGCGTTCATCACCACGCTGGACCCGAGCGCGGGCTTCTCGCAGACCAACCTCGTACTAATCGACATGACGAGTATTCCCGCTACCTGGGACCGCTACTCGATCACGTTGGATCTGACCGACCCGCTTCTCGAAGGCCAGATTCTGCAGGTCGGCTTCCGGAATACCGCGTCGAACTTCGAGGGTTCGGGAATCTTCTACGATAACGTCGACGCTCGCTTGCTTGGCGGCGGTGGTGGTGGCGAGTTGCGGCCACTCCCGGAGATCTACACGACCGGCAAGGCGATCAACTACAGCGCGTTCCGGGCCGGCGGGCCGGCTGTCGGCGAAATCCCCAGTGACGCCGAGGTCCTCGAGGATCTCGCTCTGTTGGACTCCGTCGGCTACGATCTCCTGCGCCTGTTCGGCGGCGACGCGGTGTCCGAGAAGATCCTGCAGCTCGCAGCGGCAAACTACCCCGACATGCGGTTCCAACAAGGTCTCTTTCTCGAGGGCCTCGCGGGCGACGCTGCCACGAACTGCGATAGCGCGCTCAACGACTCCCAAGTCGAAACCGCCATCCGCCTGGCCGACACCTATTCCAATGTGGTCACGGTAAGCGTCGGCAACGAGACCTCGTTCTTCGCGGGTTTCATGCCCTTGAACTGCCTCGAGGGGTACATCACCGAGACCAGAAACAACGTGACGCAGCCGGTCACCGCCGACGATGACTACACCTTCTACGCGGGCCTAACGCTCGGCGGCAGCAGAAAGCCGGACACCGTCCTGCCGCTGCTCGACTTCGTCGCCATCCACATGTACCCGATCACCAACTACCGGCAGTGGGACTGGAAGCAGGAAGGGGTGCCGGCCGGCCCGGACCGGGCGGAAGCCATGATGAACGCGGCGTTCGCCGAAGCTCAGGCCAACTATCAAGCGGTCGTCGACTACGAGTACATGGATGCGTCGGGGGCGACCGTGACCATCGGTGAGTCGCTGCCGATCGTCATCGGCGAGACCGGCTGGAAATGGCGTCAGACCAATCTCGCCCAGGAAATCGAGACCTACGCCGCAGATCCCGTGAACGCCAAATGGTACAAGGACCTGATGCAAACCTGGGAACGGTCGCCCGGCGGGCCCTTGACCGTCATGGATTTCGTAACCTTCGACGAGGCCTGGAAGGGAACGGACGATGGTTGGGGCTTCTGGGACGAGGACCGGCAGCCGAACTATGCGCTCTGCGGCACCCCAGCAGGTTCCGCCTGCAACGACCCTCTCTATCAAGGTGCGGGCTATTACACCCCTTGAACCAACGCGGTCGGCCGATGTCCTTCGGCCAGAACGAACCGGCCGGTTTCCGGCTCGTCACGCGGGAGAGGTACTGCCGATCGACAACTTGTATTTCGGGAAAGAACGAGCGTGCATCGTGTTGCAGAAGGCGCCGTGTAGCTTCAGGGGTTTGGAAACCTTGGGTAAATCTAATGTTTCGCATCGCGAAACGAGGCAGGAGACGAGAATGAAGAGAGCAACACTGATTACGATTCTATTTGCGACGCTCGCAGTCTATGGGTGCAGCTCAGAGGACGGGGATGGGGCGGCGG
>Ga0316201_10001138_pt1 | contig 17319 bp, 17 predicted proteins | sample CS6wburrow_MG_FD_204516 | JGI IMG/M metagenome (GOLD analysis project Ga0316201, IMG submission 204516) | Coastal sediment microbial communities from Delaware Bay, Delaware, United States - CS-6 worm burrow | ecosystem: Environmental > Aquatic > Marine > Coastal > Sediment | place: USA... | reverse complement strand
CCTTGCCGTCATAATCCTCAGTTTCTGCTCCTTCTTTTTCTTCTTTGTTTTCAGGTTCGGCCTTCTTGGCGATGGCACGAACTTTGGAAGGTACTTTTTTAGCATTTTCCCACGGACCCTTAGCGGCATTGGACTGGTACCAGAATGCACCCCCTTTTAAATAATAGGTGTTTTTCTTAGATTCCTTAATAATCAAGGCGCCCGTATTTTCTACTAGTTCATACCCTTTTTCGGCCTCTTTGAGGACGGGTTCACCATCAATCATAATAAGGGCAGTGGGTTCATTGGCGAAAAGTATTTTGGGGGGATCGTTTTTTAAATCAGCTGGAATTACACTAACCTCTTCAACACTGGCCAATAGCTCATCCAAGGAAAATTCTATATTCCAATTTGGGATTTCCTTATTGATCAGCTCTTGGAGTTTTTGTTTCTGTGTATCGGTAACCTCATCTGAAATCCGAACTTCATCTACCTTTACAGATGCCAACATGGCTTGTCTGCTATCTCGGTCAACATCGAGCAAAGAAGTAGTCCAAAGCATGCCAAAAACAGGATCTTGGCCTGGTTTCTTAACGGCGAATGCCAGATTGGATTTTAACTGATTATCAACATAACTGGCGTTTTCCGGTTGGTATAACGATATGGTATAATCCCCTGATTCAATATTCTTAGGCCAATCGTTAAGATTATTTTCCTGTGCATAAAAGCCCTGTGGAAAAAGTATTAGGACCAACACTAATTTCAATGAAAAAGTAACAATAATAGTCTTTGCAAGCTTCATTTTTTATACGTTTAAGATTTTTGGATACAACAAAATTTAAATCATTAGGGTGCCAAAAGAATCACACCATTCTTAGTGAAAAACTTTGGGTTTATTCATTTTCAGTTTTTGCAATGAAGGGGAAACTGAATGCCAACCCGATATAGCTACTTTTATTGGTTCCAGACACGAAAATATCATCATAAACATCATTGAACCCTTGAAAATACCGTAATTGCATATGTATTTCCTTATCAAATTTGTTACTGAAAAAAACGTAACCCACTTGAAATATCAGGCCAAAATCCATTGAATTGGTCACATCTTGGGCCGAATAGCCAAAATTGCCCTGGGCGTTGGTGAAAACAGCATCACTGCCCGTGTTAAATGATATTTGTGGGGCTATTCCCAGCTTAAAGTTGCTGTCCGTAAATCGGTAATTAAGGAAGACCGGAACATCTATATAATTCAGGGTCAATTCGGTCGGCACATTTTGAAACTTGCCGTTTAATTCCAAATCGTCCGAAATGAGTGAAAGTTGATCGAATTTACCTCCTCGCTTACTCAGAAAGTAAGCCGACGGATGCACTGACCAATTGTTATTGAGCTTAATGTTTCCGGCAATGCCGAAAGTGATTCCGGTTTTTGAACTTGTACCGGCCGTACTTGAAATAGAAGTAAATGGAACCCCAAATTCCAATCCTACATTAAAATTTTCGGTTGCAACTTTATCCCCAAAAATCAAGGCAAAAAGTGCGGCTTGGGCATTTGAATACTGGACAGATAAAATAAAGGCAAGTACTATTATTTTTTTCAATTTCATAGCCGATAGTAATTAAAAATGTTATCCACCAATTATGCACCTAAACGTATCAGTAAAATCGTCTACGATTCAAGCGTTTTTCCTGATTGAACCCCAAAAGGTGAAACCCACCGGAAAACCAACGGGGTAGATAATATTCAGAATTTGATGGCGATAAATATTAGTTCTTTCTTTCAAATATAGAATATTTATTATTGTGCTTAATGCAAAATTGCTGTACAACATCCGAAGTTGAAAAATAAGTTTGATAAAATTTGACCCCGGTGCGCATTACTAAAATGTGCTATTGCCTTGGAATAGCCCTTAAATCTTTCATAATCGCTTGTGACTTTTGAATTTGTCCCTGTTCTTTATATATTAAAGCCAATAAATATTTATAGTCCTGATTGCCCGGTTCAATATTTAGGCCTTGCTTGATGTAATTTTCAGCTAGAGGCAGATCTTTATTCTCTTGATAATAAAAGGTAGCCAAATTATACATGGATCTTGTATCGTAGGGATTAAGCCTAATAGCTTCCTGGAATTCGGCTACAGCTTCGTCTGTTTTCTGCATTTCAAAATTCAACAAGGCCTTTAAGTAGTGGGGTCTGCTTAATTCGGGTTCAAGCAATATCCAAAGATCCAAGGTTTCGCCAGCGTTTTCATAATTTTTATTCATGGAATAGGCTACGGACAAATTTGAATAAACAGGCGTAAGTAAGCTGTCTTTTTGCAATGCCATTTTATAATGCTTAATCGCACTATTAATATCATTATTCTGTAAATAGTAATCGCCCAATTGCATTCTTCCGGTTGAAAAATCAGCGTTACTGAAAAGCATGGTTTCAAGTTCTTTGCGGGCCGAGGATACATTCAATTGATCTGTTGCACCAAGGGTATTCCCGTCTATCCCAATGACCAACTGGGCAGCTCCTATTCTTACCATTTTTGCAGGATCCTTAACGAACTTCAAAGCAATCGATGTTCTATTTTGGGGAGGTAATTCCCTAAATTTCATCAAGGCGTGATATCTGATCATTGGAGAAGAGTCATTAAGGGCCTTTAGCAAGACATTGTACTGGTCTTGATTGGTGTAACTTAAATTTTCAATTACCGTTGCCCTGGCAATAGTAGGAAATTGCAAATCGGAAACAAATTGATCTAGCATAGCTCTTTCAGATGGTCTTATGTCGGGACTACTGCTTACGAGCAAGGCATCTGAAAAATGTTTTCCCCGTTTAGTACCATACCATTTTTTGATCGTATTTGCGGCCCACTCGTTGCTCTTATCCTTGTGACATTGGGTACATGCGTTGGGTGTACCATATTCAATGGACTGATCGGGGCGCGGAATTCTAAAACTATGGTCACGACGAAAGTCGTTGCCCATATACACCTCACCCGTCATATGGCAATTAATACATAGACTTGCTTCGGTATTTGCTTTGTGAAAATGATGTTTGTCGGAATTGTATTGCTCGGGAAGGTGACATTGCAAACACAACTGGTTTCCTTCAAACTTGAGTTTTAATGAATGGGAATCATGGCAATCAGTACATTTTACACCCAGCGCGTACATTTTACTCTGCCTGAAAGAGCCATAAACATAATCTTCTTCTTGTATTTGTCCATCGCCATGGTAAAAATTGGGCGATAAGGATTGCAACCTGTATTGATCCTCAAAAGGGATTCCCGGCTCAAGGTTCTCGGTTAATTTTACCCGCCGTGCATGGCAGGGAGCACAAAGATTAATTTGCTCTTTTTGATCAATTCCTTTTAAAATATAAGAGTTTTCACCCGTTGGATTATTCTCAGCCCAATCAACATGCTTATAGGCAGGACCGTGACAACTTTCACAGGAAACATTTATCTCGCTATAGGTAGTATTAAAGGCATCGTTTTCAATGGTATACTTCTTTTCCAAATTGGTAGAATGGCATTCGGCACACATGGTGTTCCAGTTTTGGGCCCCACGGGACCAATGTAACCAATCAGTGGGCTCAATAGTGTCTCCCTTATATTGATGATACCATTTATTCTTATCGGTATCCCAAGTAACTCTTAATACCTGTTTCCGACCCCTATCAAAATCAACAAGATATTGTTGCAACGGAACGAGGCCAAAGGTGTATGTAATTTTGTATTCCTTTACGGAATCGTCTATTTCTTTGATGCGAACGAAGAATTCCTTGTTTTTTTTGAAAAAGAAATACGACACCCCATCAATTTCAGTTTTGACATCATTGAAATCACCGAGTACCGTGGAATCATTTGCGATTTGCATGGCCAAGTCATGGTGGGATCCTTGCCATTTAACCACCTCCTCGCTATGACAACTTATACAGGCTTTCGCCCCAACATATTTGGAAGTATCATTTTGATCAATGACCGTATAAGCCTTCTCGTATTTATCGGAACCGCACGCATTTAAAACAATAAACAATATGAAGTAAAAACCAAGGTTTTTCAAAATCCCCATCAAAGCAATTTTATGAAATTCAAAAATAACTAAAACCATCCAATCAATACTGCTGAATCAAGGTTTTAAAATTATGGTAAAATTTTTAAGGTAAATCTCCATATAACTGAATAAGGAAATGAAGTATTGCATACCTAATTATTTAAAATGATTGGAATTTTTACTTAGTTTAGCAGACTTATTCTTGGGGGTTCCTTTGCGATTATAGAAATAGTCATGCAGCATAAAAGATAGTATGTACGCAGCAGCCCTCTTTAGAATAGGTAACACAAAAAATTATTGCTTTATGAATACATTAAAATTTGTCTTTCTTCTGTTCGTAGTTATGGCCTTCAACAGTTGTTCAAGTGTTAAGGTTGTCGATGCTTGGAAGTCAACAAATATTGAAGGGTTTAAAGATAATAGCATACTCGTAGTGGCACGAACTGCAAACCAGGAAGTGCGGAAGGCTTTTGAACGTAAAATAACGGACAAGTTGTTGGAAAGAGGTTTTAACGCAGTGCCTAGCTATGTCAAGTTTCCTTCCTTGAGGCCTAATGTTAAATTGACCGAAGAACGAAAAGAAGAGATTAAGAATTTATTACAAAGCGAAGGGTTTAACGGCGTTGTATTAAGCGTCCTAAAAGACTATCAGGAAAGAACAAGGACCATTGGCGAAGGGGCGCATGAAGCTGGGGTTAATTATGGCTATACCGATTGGCCTACCTACGTAGGTTATGGGTTTTATACCTATTACGCCCACCCCTTGTCCTATTCTACCGAATATGTTGAGGTAGCTGCCGCAGAGGTCACTTTAACTTCTAAGCTCTATGTCCTTGAAACCGTGGTCTATGATTTAGAGCAACCGGAAAAAAAACAATTGGTAGCATTGATAAATGCAGCTGTTGAAAACCCAGCTACAATGAAAGAGTTGGCCGATAATTATGGGGATGCCATAGCCAAACGGTTAAAAAAGACCAAAGCCGAATCGGCAACAAGATAAGGCGCTACTTAGGCTAGATTGACCATTTATTTTTTTTGGAATTTTTATAAATTCAAATTAAAAATCGAGGAAGGAATAGTAAGGTTAAAGCCATTAATAATTAATTATTTAAATAAACATGATGTTTAAAATTAAGCCAATTGTATTGCTACTGATATTTGTATTTTTTCTTCAATCCTGTTCGGGTATTAAAGTGCTAAGCGCTTGGAAGGGCGAACAGGAGAATATTGACAGATTCAGGGAAAAGAAAATTATGGTCATTGCACGAACGGCCAATGATCATGCCCGTATCGCTTTCGAAGAAGCCATAACATTACAACTTAAGGCGAGGGGAATCGAAGCTACCGAAAGCTTTAAAAAATTCCCGAAGATCTATCCAAACAAAGAAATTACCGAGGAGCGTGTGGCCATGGTTACAAGCATGTTGGAAAGCGAAGGGTTTACAGGGGTCGTACTCACTGTGATAAAAGACAAACAACAGTCTATAGAGACCTCTAGCAGTGGTATGTATGTAGGAGCATCCTACGGGGGTTACCCAGGATACTACGGCGGTTTTAATAATTACTACGCCTATCCATATGCACATGGCTCTTATTATAATTCATTTGGTGGGTACATTCCTATGTCGACATCAACGAGAACGGTTACCGATTATGTCTTGGAAACAGTAGCCTACAATTTAGATGAACCCTCAGAAAATCAATTAGTTGCTATTACAACGACGAGCGTTGATGACCCTAGTAAAGCCTATAAAACAGCAGAGGAATACGCTGATAAAATTATGAAAAGTTTAGAATGATCTAAGCTACGAATAACGAATCTTCCATAACACAAGTTCTACGAATTTCAATATTACTTTCGATATTGGGGGGGTGCTTTTGTTAATTAAGGCAAAAGTTAGTTCTTTTGAGTATTTTTCAATTGTTTTAGTAAGAGAACTTGGATCTTTGATTTGAAATCTTCCTACCCATGGTAAATTATCTTTTTGTTCAATACTAATGTCATATAGGCAACTTTTATGTCACAACCCGATAAAGATTCGGAGATAATTCCAAGTGAACCTTCTACATATGGTATTATATAAACTATACTTCATTAGGGTTTGAACATATTCTATTAGGAATAGATCATTTACTTTTTGGATGATTGAAAGAGTGATTGCTTTTTGGAATTAGTCTTAATTTTAAATACAATATTTATGAATTGTTGGAATAGTATTGTATATCTTGAACCAAATATAAAGGTGTCGTTGAAGGTATTATTGATTTGTAAGTCTTTAATAAATATGGGTTTGTAGGTTCATTCTTTAGTATAGCTAATTCACATATTCAATGTTTATCGGATTCGGAAAATAAATTAAAAAAACCAAAATTTTTGACTAAGACCACATTACATATTTCCTTGTTTTTACTTCTAGTGATATTTCCACTAATGGAATGTGTAGCTCAAAAAACAGACACATTGGTTCATGTAAATGGAAATGTCCTAAAAGGAGATTTCAGACAAATGGAATACGCTGTAGTTACGTGGAAAATGGACGGTATGGGAACAATAAGAGTAGATGTGCCTTATCTGAAAACTTTTAATTCGACTAAGCAATTTGAAATAAAAATGAAAAGCGGTATCATTTACTTTTCATCATTTGAGGCCTCCAAAGTTGATAGAAAAGTTACGGTAATGAGTAATGGAAAAAGAGAGGATGTATTCATTGATGACATTGTTGAAATTCATCCAATAAAGGGAAATTTTTGGAAGAAGTTTAATGGAAACATAAGTCTTGGCGGTAATTATTCAAAAGGAAATAATGCTACCACATTGTCTTTTGCAGGTAATTTGGATTATAGAAATAAGAAGACTTATTTTAATTTACCTTGGAATTATAATCTGAATTATCTAGGGGATAGTATAACAACCAATAATTCGAACATAGATTTTTCATGGCAACGTTCCTTAAAGAAGAAATGGTCTACTTTGATATCACTGGGTACCAGCCAAAATTTACAATTGGGAGTAAAAAGAAGGTATAATTTAACTTTAGGTATGGTTAAAGATATTAATTATAATATCTGGAATAGGTTATATGTAGGGGGAGGTCTAAGTGGAATTAACGAAGAACCCTATGATAATACAGGGAAAACTTCAGAACTTGCAGGTCTTTTTCGCATCGGTTGGGAAGTGTATAAATTAACAAGTCCAAAAGTATGGCTAAATTCCAATATTACTTATATTCCTTATATCACAGGCGGCTCCCGGGATAGGGTAAACATTAACTTCAATCCAAGTATTAGTATCATAAACAGTAATTTTAAGGTTGGCGTTACTTTTTACTATAGTTTTGATAGTGAACCGCCGCCAGGATCCTTGTCAAACGATGATTATGGATTAAATCTACAACTGTCCTATTTAATTAATAATTGACATAAAAAAGCAACCCATTTCTTGTATCCATCAAATTAGTTAGTGCACTTTGAGCGAAGTAAATGATTCTCCTACGGCTAAATAAGGGAATTAAATAGAGAGTCTTCTTATAAATGAATATAGCTCCATTGCTATATATGGGGCCATAAACCCCTGAAGCTAAGTTGGAAATCAAGTGATTTTTACGACTTTTCATACTTTTTTTCACGAAACAATATCCATTGCTCTCTTTATTAATTTGTGCTATTCATACTTTAATGCTTCAATAGGATTACGTGTAACAACACCCCTACTTTTTCGATTTACCTTACTAGTCTATAGCTGTACACCGCTCTATAGCTGTACACCGCTTTGCAATTTCTTATATACAAGAACAAATGATGCAATTCTTTATCCTAAAAGTTTAAGAAAACATATTCTTAAAATCAAAACTTATCAAATAGTTTACCCGTTCTAGATCAGTACTATAAAACGTTTGTTTTTTGGCACTACCTTTTTCTTCAACTCCAAGTATCATTAGTCCTGGATGTAAAACTTAAATCATTTAGTTATTAGAAAAATAAAAAAAGCCGTCATGGATATAGCTTGGGGTTAAAGTCAAAAACCTAATCTATAGTACCTTCTTATTGAACGACAAGATTTTCCCTTAAATCAAAGGGTTCGGGTACGGGTTGGATTTGTGCTTTAATTCGCATATACTCCTGCCAACGATACGATTCGAGAACATCGATCATTACAGAAGTCTCATGGCTTGATAGGCGCTTCAATAAACCATACTTCGCCTTGGGCGATAAATTAGGGTCCTGCTCAACAGCACGCTTTTTGACCAGATATCTTGCCACCGTTGATTGGAACTCCAAGGCCTGGTCGGCACCCATTACTAGGCGTGGCTGATACTGGGCAGTTATTTCCTTGGCCTCAAGACGGATGTTTCGGTCTATTTTCAAGGCGTACAAGGTTTGTCCCTTTAAGGAAGTAACCGAACATGTAAGTAGCGCGAAAACTAGATATCCAAGCTTTGAAATTGAATCGGTCTTTATCATATTAAATGCTTTATTAGTTTATCTCTTTTTTACAGATTTTAATTAGCTTGCTATGGATTCATGTTAAAGTTTAGGATATGGACAAGTACCAACGAATCATTACTAAAAAAAATACCGCCATGAAAATATGAATGATGATACCATTCATAGGTAATAATGAAAAGACCAGCAGCCAAATAACACTAAACAGCCCAGCGAATATGGCGACCAGTCTTTTCTTGAAAAATACCTTTATTCTAAATCGCATGGCATTCCATTTTGGAATTTCATATAGAACAACCCACTAATCCTGATTTAATGAATCTTCCTCTTTTTGTGGCTCCATCAGGGGTTTGTACCTATCCAAAAATTGTTTTTGCATGGCCTCCATACGTTCGTGCATCTTATCTATATCCATAAAGTCCTTCCCAAACTCATTTCCAAAAAAGTCATTGTTGAAAAACCGTTTCATAAATAGTGAATCCTCCGTGAACAAGTCTCCAAACCCTTCCTTGTCAAAGTCGAATTGAGAGAAGTTTCTGTAAAACCTGGATTGCATCGATTTTAGAGTGCTATCACGGTCAAAAGTTGCCAACTTATCCAGATCATCGCCCGAAGACCATGAATAAATGGAATCGTACCGTATCAAGTTCCCTGCTTCATCGTATTCCCTATTGACCTTCCAACTGCCTTTTGGGGCTTCGGCAACAACTTCTTCCTTCTTATCCGGTTCTTCTTTGTTTTTATTTTCCTGGCTATTGCAGCTTGTAGTTAAAAGTGCCGCCAATAGCAATACTATATATTTTTTCATCTTTTGTAATTTTAGTTTTGTTACTTCATTTTAAATCTTTTTTATACACTACAATTCAACTTACTTCGATAATCCTGTTTTTCTGGTTAGGTGCTTTAGCCTTTCCAACTTTAATATCCAAACGTCCGTTCTTCATCTTGGCCTGGATCTTTTCGGGATCTGCATTGGATGGTAATCGGAAGGCCCTGTAAAACGAATTGCTTACGAACTCTGTGCGTACCCAATTTTTATGTTGCTCCCCGTGATTCTGCTCTTTTTGAGCACTTACAACAAGATAATCGTCCTGTATTTCGATGTTGACATTGTCCTTGTCCAACCCTGGCAAAGCGAAGGAGAGTTCAAAGGTCTTCTGCTCATCGCTAATATTGGTAGAGGGAATGGTTACCAGTTCTTCACTATCCTTATTATTGTTCGGTAAGAGCTTCCCAAAAAAATTATCTATAAATGGGGGAATCTTGATATCCTTTCCTATTTCTTTTCCAAATACTTTCATTTCAGATGCTATTTAAAATTCGTATTCGATTCAATGAGTGGAATTAATTAAAGAAGGCCAGTAGAACCAGCCTTCAATAACCACATTTAAGAAATCTTGATACTTCTGGCAGGTTTTGGGATTGCCTCCTCTTTTTTGGGCATATGGATACTAAGTACGCCATTGGTATATTCTGCCTTGATATCATCTTCTTTTACCGTTTCCGGAAGGGAGAAGGATCGCTTAAAGGAAGAATACCCAAATTCCCTGCGGGTAAAATTAGCTTCTTGCCGTTCGTTGCTTTCCTCCATTTCTGTAGAGATGGAAAGTACTTGATTGTCAAGATCAATATGGAAATCGGACTTTTTAAGACCCGGTACGGCCATATCTACAAAATAGGCATTGTTGCTCTCTCGGATATTTACCTTGGGCAAGGTGATGCCGGTATTAAAATTCGAAGTAAAAACTGAAGGTAGGTCCCGGTTGAACATTTCATCTATCCAAGAGGGCCATGTCGGGAAAGTAGGGCCATTTGAATTTGTGTTTGCCATACTTCCATTTTTTCTTGTTGTTACCAAATTACTCATAACTACAATTTTTTAGGTTAAACATTAATTCAAATAATCTGGAATATAAAAGGACAAATTAAATGCCAAACCGGATATTGGTAATCCACGACAAATCCTTTTAAAAATTCTTTAAGAATTGCGCGTACGATTATTAAAAAAAACTTAAAGAAAATGTCAAATTGACATTTTTAGATTTTATCGAAAATGACATTTTTTCATACGTAAATGCCTGTATGTCATTTCTTTATAAAACAATACCTTAAAAGAATAATTCAGTGAATATTGAGGATAACACGGAAAACAAGTTTAAACCAGGGTATCACCATTGTTGTTTTTAGCACAGCATTTGAAAATTTTGCGATAACGAAGAAATTAGTTTTTTATAGGGTCATCAAAAGAATAGGTCATAACTAAAAAGTGAATAGTCATGAAAAAAAGTAAAAGGAAGAATATTTCATATGAAGCCACAGGTCTTCATGGGCTAGAGGCCCTTTCCTTTGAGCGATTGATTCGTCTAAAGGAAGATTATTAGCAAAGCGAGTTCAATAAGATGATACAGCGCTTATTGCCCGATGTAAACGAATATATTGCACGTCGCCTTAGTGCGGCCGTCAAGAACGGCCATCAACCTTCTGGAAACCGGGACATCAAAATGTCCCGGTTTCTTTAAAGAACGAAATGGAATTGGTCTTGATTCTTGCAAAACAATCAAGATCATAATGAAGTGTTGTATACCTGTTTTTACCAAGATAAAGATCAACATCATTTTAGTAATAAGATGATCGGAAGATACATCGAACGTAATGACAAGTTAAAAACACTTTATAAAAAATGCTGCAAACTGATCTAGGTCATATCACAGGTGATAAGAGCATATTATTTTAGCCGCAACTTTAAAATTAAAATAGTTCTTTGAAAAAATAAAAGTGGGTTTTTAAATCATGGGGATAAAAGAATCCATAATTAAAAAGAAGAGGTTAAAGACATCCTTTAAACCATTTGAATCGTGAAAGGGTTTAATGAATCCCAGTAATGATCAGTGTAAGCGGTCATCGGGTAGAAATAACAACTTCTGGGAAACTGGAACATTTAGGTGCTCCAGTTTCTTTTTTTTAAATTTTAGAACAAATGTTCTAAAATCAAGTTTCCTAAGCAGCAATGCCTTAGGAATCATAAAAAGGTGTTCAAGTCTTTTTTTGAACCTTATCGTTCGTTGTACTTATGTATCGCTAGTATGTTTCTACCTCGAACATTGGTAAGTGTAAAAAAGTTGCTTAACACCTAACATTAAGGACTGTGATACTCAGGTACTGCAGTCCTTTTTAAATTTTGAACACATAACAATAAAGGTCTTCATTGCAATGAAAAGTCGAATACATTCAAATTGGCCTCGTTAAAACTCAATAATGGTACCTCGCCAAATGAGTGCATTTTTTTGACCAAATCGCGGTGGAACCATTTTTTTAGGAAACCGTGTTTTTCACGTTCGAGCATAACCACAAGATCGGCCCCAACCTCTTCGAGGTAGCTCTGAAGCGATTTAAAGATATCTTCCGAGAACAACAGTTTGAATTCAAGATGTTCGTAGGTAACTTTCTCCGCCAATGAATTTTTAAACCACTCCATTTGCATCTCGCTGGCAAATTCTTTTTTAGTGGAGATATGAACCAAGCTTATTTTTGATTCGAAACGTTTGGCCAGTTCAACCGTTTTTCGAATGGCATACACATCTTCTTGCTCAAAATCGGTGGCATAAACAATCGTTTTAGGAGCGGTATAACCTGTCTTGGAAGGAATGGCAAGCACGGGACACGTTGCTTTCGTTATCAATCGCTTGGTGGTGGTGCCCATTAAAACATCTTGAAAGGCACTTTGGCCCTTGGTACCCACAACGATCAGTTCGGCCCGCCAATCGATGGCAATGGCCAGAATACCATCAAGAATAACCAAAGCTTCGACCGGGGCAATCTGTAGATTCATTGTTTTCCATTGGTCTCCCAAATGGTGTTGGCAGAAGTACTGCAATTTGTCACGATGCTTTATAAGGGTCTGTTTTCTCATTTTGAGCAAGTTTTCGGTTACCATACCTTCAGTAACGACAGGGTATCCGAATACATGGGTGACCACCAAACGGGCATTTAACATGGTGCTCAGTTTTTGGGCATATTTCAATGCAGCCACTGAATTCTTGGAATAATCGGTGGCGTATAGGATTGTTTTCATGATGATGTTTTCTATTTGATATCAAATTTAAACACCCAACACCATATGTTAAATGACCTAGGTCAGGACGGCGAAACTTATTATGGTGATAACAATTAAATCTATTTAGGGAGCCCAATGTTTTTGTAGGGATACCTTTTTATACTGATTTATGTCATGGTGATTACAGAAAATCCGCCATAATTTTAAACGCTTAAGACATTCAAATGAAACAGCTACAAGGAGTCCTAAAAGAAATAACCCAGCTTACTAATACGATTGAATCCAATTATCCTTGGCTTTATCGCACTTTGGACGAAAACCCAATGACCATTCCTGCGACCGAGCATCCACATATAAATAAAGAAGTTATGCAGGAATATTTGGAGAGTTTGAAGCAATTGTTAAAACATCATCTAGAAACACATCAAAAAAAATAATTCATTAGATTATAGATTTTTATGGGAGAAATAGCCACATCAGACAGACAAATTACATTGTACTATAGCTCAAAATCAATAAGGGCAAAACAAACCTTGGCGTATGCTAAAGCTGAAGGATTACCAATTCAAGAAATAGATATATTAAAAACAAAACTGACCGGAACCCAAATTGTGGAACTTGCAGATCGATTGCATATAAATGTCAAAGATCTCGTCAATCAAGAACATCCAGCTTATAAAGCACGTTTCGAGCAGCACGATTTTTCCACCGAAGATTGGATAAAGATGATTCAGCACAATCCTGAAATTATGAAACAGCCGATTGCCTTACGGGGAGATATTACTATTCTAGTGGAAACCCCGACAGATATTATTAAGATATAATAGGCCTCTACACTCAAGTCTCAAATCCCAAGTCTATAGACTATTTATATAATGCTTTTGTAACGGCGTCAAGAATCCAGACCGAAAGCATAGTATTGTTTTCCTGGCGCATCCTCGTATACCCCTTCAAACATAACACCGCCCTTTTTCTTTTCCAAAATCGCCACAAATTCCTTGATATTGGTCACTTTTTTACCATCAATATGAGTGATGATATAACCAGGGCGTATTTGGGTGCTTTGGCGCAGTTTTCCCGGGTATAGGTTTACTACCCTGACACCACCGTCCAGATTCAATTTTTTGGTGGTTTCCTTATCGAGTGTTTCAAAATCGGCGCCCAAATAGTTGAGTATTTCCACATTTTCCTTCTTGGTAATATCCGTAGAACCTTTTACGTTTTCAAGGGTAACCTGAAATTCCTTTTCCTTTCCTTTCCGGTTCACGACAACCGATAACTTGTCGCCCGGTCTATGCTGTGCTATGATTTCCTGTAATCTTGGCGAGGTAGTAACGCTTATTCCGTCCACTTTGATGATAATGTCTCCCGCCTTAATACCTGCCTTTTCAGCTGCACTATCTTCACCGACGTTTTCGACCCAAACGCCTTTGATGAATTCAACTTTCTTTTCCTTGGCCAAACTGCCGTTCATGGTAATTATGGTCACGCCCAGCATACCGCGCTGTACGCTACCATATTTCAAAAGATCGGCTACCACTTTGGTAACAATGTTACTGGGTATTGCAAAACCATATCCGGTATAACTTCCGGTTCGGGTGGCAATAGCAGTGTTGATGCCAACAACTTTGCCATCAAGGTCTACCAAGGCACCACCACTGTTACCGGGATTGATGGCCGCATCAGTCTGGATAAAGCTCTCAATCGCAAATTTCTCATGGTTGATATTGATGCTACGTGCTTTTGCACTTATGATACCCGCAGTAACCGTGGAATACAAACTATATGGATTTCCAACAGCCAAAACCCATTCCCCAATCTCTACATCATCAGAATTGACAAATAATAGGGATTTCAGGTTATCTCCCTTGATTTGTAACAATGCCAGATCGGTGGCAGGGTCGGCACCGATAACAGTAGCCATATAGGTTTCGTTGTTATGTAGGGTAACCTCCAATTCCTTGGCATTATTGATAACGTGGTTATTGGTCACGATATGGCCCTTTTCGTCAATGATGACACCGGAACCTGAACCATACATTGGTTGTTGGGGCAAATTTTCCGGCATTTGAAACCGATCCCCGAAAAAATCCTTAAAAAAATCCGGCAATTGGCGGGGCAGCACATCCCGATTTCCGCTCTGGGAAGACTGTGTAGAACGAATATGTACCACGGCATCCAAAACTTTTTTGGCGGTCTCCGTAAAATCAACTGGCCCGCCCTTAAATTCTTTGTTGTTCTTTTCTGCGGATTCATCAGTATTCCTGTGCTCCGCATAAAATTGTATACTATCTACATCGGTACTTATTTCACTACCATTGGCATTCTTGCAAGCTATTATTGGGATTGCTATCAAGATTGCAAAAAGTAAGCCGATACTTGTTTTAATTTTTCTCATGGCCTTTGTATTTATGATGTTATCATTTTCTGTACTTCTTCTTGTGGCATTTCAATTGCTTCTAGGGGTATTCCTATTACTTCTACCTCTATTTGCATTGTTTTCTTGATGGTACTGGCGTATGTTATCGCCTCGATACCCTTTTACCCGCTCGTACCTTGAACGCCTCAGGTCCAGATTGCGGTAGCGTGGTGGTAAGACCTTGCGCCTTACCCAAATGCCCCCGTCCAAATAAAGATAAGTACTGGCTGATAGGTCATAATAAAAATGGTGTTCCGGAAAATATACATAACGCACTATTTCCAGACGGTTAGGGTAGAACCAAGGTGGTGGCGGATTACCTGTTCTTGAGGAAATGACAACAGGGCCGCAACTTCCTAAAATCAATAAGGTGATAACCGTCAGAATTAATCGAGACTTTTTATTCTTCTGCATTACTCCAAACTTTAATGACAAAATAAATGAACATCCGAATATTTCGAAATGACCTACATCATTTTAAGAAAGATTTAATTCAAATAATTTTGGGTTTATATGCTACTGAATACAATGGCATTTATATCAATGAGATATCATTCTAATGAATTTAAAAAAACCTGATCCCTCAGATAAAAACAAGCCAAAACTTCCATCAGGGGGTTATGGTGTAAGTTGGACCTATATTTATTTATTCGCATTGCTGATTCTTTTTACAATTTTCCTAAATCCAGGGATCAGTTCTAAGGAAATTGGATGGTTGGCATTTGAGCAGACGATGTTAAGTCAACACGATGTGGAGAAAATTGTTGTGCTGAACAAAGAGGTTGCCAAAATCTATATCAAAAAAGAACGTCTGGAAGACGCCAAATACAGTGATATAACTAATAATATATCCAGCTCAAAGGTCGGACCACATTACAGCATGCAAATTGGGTCGGTAGAAAGTTTTGAGAATAAATTGGAAAAAGCCCAAGAGAGTTTTTCTGTAGAAGATAAAATCGAGGTAACTTATCAAAACAATACCAATTGGATAAATATACTATCCTGGATTGTACCTCTGGGAATTCTAGTTGTATTCTGGATGTTTATGCTAGGGAAAATGGGAAGAGGTAGCTCTATGGGGAGTTCTTTGTTCAATTTCGGGAAATCCACAGCGAAACTAATGGATACCGATTCAAAAAGCACAGTAACCTTTAATGACATTGCTGGCTTAAAAGAAGCCAAGACCGAGGTAATGGAGGTGGTCGATTTTCTAAAGCATCCTGAAACCTATACTAAATTAGGTGCTAAAATTCCCAAAGGAGTTATGTTCGTAGGACCACCGGGTACCGGTAAAACATTAATGGCAAAAGCAGTGGCCGGTGAAGCTGGGGTACCTTTTTTCTCTATGTCGGGATCGGAGTTCGTTGAAATGTTCGTTGGTGTTGGGGCTTCACGTGTACGGGACCTGTTCAAACGTGCCAAGGAAAAAGCGCCAAGTATCATTTTTATCGATGAGATAGATGCCGTAGGGCGCTCACGTGGTAAGGTCAACGCTTTTCAGGCCAATGACGAACGGGAGAGCACCCTAAACCAATTGTTGACAGAATTGGACGGTTTCGGACCAAATGTGGGTGTTATCGTTCTTGCCGCTACCAACAGGCCAGATATTTTGGATAAGGCACTTTTGCGCCCAGGGAGATTTGACCGACACATTTATCTTGAACTACCCGATAAACAGGAGCGAATAGCCATATTCGGCGTTCATATGCGCAGTTTAAAATTGGCGAAGAATGTGGATGTCAAAGTTTTGGCGTCTTTGAGTCCGGGATTTTCAGGGGCCGATATTGCCAACATCTGTAACGAGGCTGCCTTGATAGCTGCCCGTAAAAAAAAGAAAGCGGTGGAGCAAGAAGATTTTATGGAGGCTAGAGATCGCATAGTAGGTGGACTTGAAAGAAAAAGTAAAATCATTTCTCCCAAGGAAAAAGAAATCGTGGCACATCATGAAGCGGGCCATGCCGTTGTTAGTTGGTACCTGAAAAATGTGGATTCGTTGGTTAAAGTATCTATTATCCCTAGGGGGAAGTCATTGGGATCAGCTTGGTATCTACCGGAAGAAAGACAAATTGTGACCAAATCGCAGTTCATGGATCAAATCTGCGCATCGCTTGGAGGACGCGCGGCCGAAGAAGTAATATTCAATGAGATTTCCTCTGGTGCGTTGGACGATCTCGAAAAAGTTACCAAACAAGCCTATACCATGGTGGCCTATTATGGATTGGATGAAGAGATTGGCCCTTTAAGTTTTTACGATTCAACTGGTAAGAACGAACGTATGTTGGGTAAACCCTATAGTGAAGATATGGCACAACTTATTGATAAAGAAGTCCGAGATTTGATAACCACGGCCTACGAGCGAACAAAAAACATCTTGTTGGAA